>MDTD01074213.1_pt1 | contig 14526 bp, 13 predicted proteins | sample 811221 | NCBI WGS metagenome assembly MDTD01 (sample SAMN05326646, study PRJNA326480) | marine metagenome | isolation source: seawater | place: Pacific Ocean: South West | collected 2011
AATTTGATATTGAAGGTTTTGAAAAAGATGTATTCGCTGGCAATCTAGATTGGATCGATAAATTTAAAATAATTATAATCGAAATACATGACTGGATGTTACCTGAAGAAAATTGTTCTGAAAATTTTATTAAAGCTATAAGTAATTTAAATAAAGATTTGATAATAAGTGGAGAAAATTTAATTTTAGTAAATAATAGTTATAAACTTTAAGAATGATAAATAAAATTATAGAAATTATAAAATTTTTTTACTTATCTATAAATACTGATAAGCGAAAAAAAATCAATTTCTTAATAATTCTAATGACTATTTCATCAATTATGGAATTTTTAAGTATTGGTAGTATTATTCCATTAATTTCGACTCTGTTAAATTATGATTTTGCAAAAAGTTCAAATTTTTTTATCAAGATATTTTACAACTATTTTAGTACTACTAGCGATTTTCAAACAACACTAATAATTATATTTGGATTTATAATTATATTATCAGCTATTTTTAGATTGGCAGTTTTTAGATTAAGTCTGAAACTTACAGCTCTTATTTCTTCAGATTTAGCATCAAATATTTATAAAAGTACTATTAATCAATCTTACAACAAATTTATTAAACAAAGTACTAATGTTATTATATCTAGTGTTACCGAAAAAAATGCTAAAATTACTGGAGTAATTCTTGCGTTATTTCAATTTTTTTCAGGTGTAATAATTATGTTCGGTGTTTTAACAGCATTGTTAGTACACAATTTTTCTTTAACAATGATATTAATAATTTCACTAGCAACTCTTTATATAATAGTTGCAAGTCTATCTAAATTTTATTTAAAAAAAAATAGTAAAGTGATTTCAAAATATTCTGAATATAGAATTAAATTTCTTCAAGAATCTTTTGGAAATATAAGGGATATAATATTAGATAAATTACAAAATATTTTTTCTAAAATATACTTTGTTTCAGAAAAAAAATTTAGACTTGCTGAGTCAAATATTTCTACTATAGCTGGATTTCCTAAAATTATTATAGAAAGTTTCGGAATAATTTTATTATTGTTGTTTGTCAGTATTTATTTTAGTGATGCTCAAGATAATAATAGTAAAATTATCATTTCTCTCGGTGTCTTTGCTTATGCAGCAAATAGAATATTGCCAATGTTCCATAACGTCTATCAAGCCTGGGCACAATTAATGGGTAATCTTGATATCTTAGAGGATGTAAAGTTAACTTTAAATAATGAGATTATTAATAAAAAAGAAATAGCTAATGAAATTAGTAAAGAAACTAATTTCAAACGTATAACATTTAAGGATATGAATTTTTCTTATAATGATAAAAATAGACAAGTGCTTGAAAAAATTAACCTATCTTTTGATCTAAATCAAAAAATAGGAATTGTAGGTAAAACTGGATCTGGAAAATCAACTTTTATTGACCTTATTATGGGTCTACTTGAGCCCGTGTCTGGTAAAATCTTAGTTGATGATAAAGAATTAAAAGGTGATACAAAAACTTTATGGCAAATGCAAATTGCTCATGTACCGCAAGATATTTTTTTAATAAATGACTCTATCAAAAATAATATTACTTTTAATATTGATGAAAAAAATATAGATACAAAAAAACTTGAGGAAGTTATTTCTATTTCAGAGCTAAAAGATTTTATAAATAGTCTTAATCAAGGCTTAGACACGATAGTTGGCGAAAATGGCATAAATATTTCTGGAGGACAAAAGCAAAGAATAGGTATAGCAAGAGCGTTATATAAAAATAAAAAAATTTTAATAATAGATGAAGCCACTAGTGCTCTTGATTATGAGACAGAGAATAAAATTATAAATAATATTACACAAGATTCTAATAATATTACCTTGATTTCTATAACACACAGAATAGGTAATTTAAAAAATTTTCATAAAACTATTAATTTAGACTTAATTAAAACCTAAATAATAAAATATATGAAAAAAAATATTTTATTAATTGGCAATGATGGCATTTCTAATTTGGAATATTCTTATTTTAAAGCTTTTAAAAGAATTGGCTTTTCAGTAGAATTTTATAAAATCGATAGAAATGTTAAAAACAGAATTATCTCAAAAATTGAAAGTATATTTCCTTTCATTAAAAATTATTTCTTGCGACTTAAATTAATTAACTTTCTTAAAAAAAATAAAAAAAAATATTATTTTATTTTTTTATTTAAAGGCACATATCTTGATTTGAAAACTTTAAAATTAATCAAATCTATAAAAAAAACAGTTTGGATAAATTATTTTCCAGATGATCCTTTTAATGTCAAAAATAAATCAATTTCAAACTTAGAATTTATTAAGTTAATTCCTGAATTCGATATTTTTTGTATATGGTCAAAAAAAATTAAAAATAGGTTAGAAAAAAAATTTAAAAATAATTTTTTTTTATATTTACCATTTGCATATGATAGCTTGAATAATTTTAGAAAAAAGAAAAGAAAAAAATTTAAAAACATTATTACATTTATTGGAACCCATGACTCTGAAAGAGAGAAAGTAATAAAATCTATAAAGTTTGAAAAAGAAGTGTTTGGTGGAAATTGGAAACGATTAAGTTCATTTAATAAAAGTAATATTAAAATAAATGGTCATTTGCACGGTAAAAACATGTCAGATAAAATTATGTCGTCTGCAATAAGTTTAAATATTTTAAGAAGACAAAATAAAACTGCTCATAACATGAAAACATTCGAAATACCTGGTAATTATGGCTTAATGTTAACAACTAGATCTAAAGAACAAAATGAATATTTTAGAGAAAATCATTCATGTTTCATGTACTCTAATACTAAAGAGCTTAATGATAAAATAAAATTTATACTTAAAAATTCAAAGATTTCAAATAAAGTAAGGGAAAGAGGATATAGATTGGCTCAAAAACAGAATTATTTAAATCGAGCTAAAATTCTTATAAAAAATATAAATGAGTTTAAGAGAAAATAAATATTCATTACATATAATATTTTTTCTCGCAATTATTTCTTTATTACAAATTTTACCAATTATAAAATATGATAGTATTTATCTTAATATATATTACTTACTTATAATTATTCTTAATGTATACCCACTTTATTATTATTTATTAAATTATAAAAATAATAACACTGTTCCATATTTTTATCTTGCACACTTATATTTTTTTTTGACTTGCACATTAGCTATAATTTATGATCAATCTCCTTTAACTTCAATAGTTGGATCCAGTCATGATGCAATTTCCTTAATGTTTTATAGTGATAAAATAAACCTAATATCTGCTACTGGAGACGAACTTTTATTTACTCTTAATTTATATATGTGGGGAATTTTGTCATTTAACTTAGGCTATATATTATTATGTAAATTTTTAATTCAAAAAAATTATAAATTTAATTTTTTTGAGATTGAAAAGGATAATAATTTATATTTATATATTGGAGTAATCTCATTTATATTATACTTTTTATTATTATTTGGTGATAGTAATTTCGTTATACAAAAACTAGGTCAAGCAAAATTTCCATTGTTACTATTTTACATAGGTAGTTTTCAAATTTATATAATTAGAAATAAATCTAACTTATTGATAAAATTAATTTTTTTAGTTGTTATTTTAATAACAATTAGTATTGAAATATTAAGTGGATTAATGACAATTCCTTTTTTGATTGTATTCTATGTATATTTAATAAATATTTTATTAAATAAAAAATTTTATTTTAAACAGATTTTTTTAGTTACCTTAATATTTATTTTGCTGAACACACATAAGGAGTCGTATAGAAAAGTTGTTTTATATGATTACCCAATTCCAGATAATTTAACAAAAAATCTTCAGAATAAAAATTTATTTGATAAGTTTATTATTACAAATAAACGTGCAATAAAAAAAATGTGGAAAGATAAAAGTTCAATTGTTATTTTGTATAAATATACAATTGAAAATTTACGAAGATTGTTCCATAGTTATAACACGCTACTTATAGTTACAAAATTTACTCCTGATGAAATCCCGTTTCTTAATGGAAAATCATATCTCACTCTATTAACAAAACCAATTCCAAGACTCATTTGGCCTGAAAAACCTAGGGAAGAATTTGGCAGATATTTTGGTATAACTTATAAGGTATTAAATCCTTTAGATAAAAGAACTTCTTGGAATACCCCTGTCTTAACTGAATTTTATGTCAATTATGGTAAAAAAGGTATTATAATTGGAATGTTTTTACTTGGGGGTTTATTTGCCTTTATTACTCGTAAATTAGATTTTAGAAAAAATAATATTCTATTTTTAATATCACTCGCATCCCTTTATCCAATTTTCTTCATGGAATCCAATTTGTCATTATTAATTGGAGTAACATTTCAAAAATTTATATTATTATTAATTTTATCATTTTTCACAATTTTTATTTACAAAAAAATTAATACACAAAAAATATGAAAATATTAGTTTTCAGAAATTCAAATTTTGGAGATTATTTTATTTCTATGCCTGTTTTGAGATTATTAAGAAAAAAATATAAAAATTGTAAAATTACATACCTGACTATTAAAAACCGTAAACAGTTTTCTCTTCCTTTAAAAATAGGAAATGAACAAATAGTAGATAATTTTTTTTTGATTAATAAGAGAGATTATAGAAATTTTAAAAAATTAAGAAATATTTCTGAAAAAATAAAAAAAAAGAAATTTAATAAATTAATTTACTTACAAGAATACAGTAATATTTATTCTTTAATAAAACACTATATTTTCTTTTATTTTATAGGAATTCCGGAGATAATTGGATTTAAATATTATTTTAATAAAAGAGATTACTCTAAAGATAATGAAACAATACAAATTACCAGAAGAATTTTTAAAAATTTAAAAAAAAAAACAATTAGTAATTTTCAATTTTTAAAATCGTATAATAAAAAAAAAAATTATCACTGAAAAATATTTTACGATTGGTCCAGGTGGTTTCGCGTTAGGAAGATTACCAGATAAAATAAAAACCTACAAACCAGTAAGATGGAAAAGTGAAAATTGGATGGAATTGTGTCAAAAACTAATATCAAGGTATAAAAATACTAAAATAGTTATAACTGGAACAAAAAAAGAGCAAATATTATCAAAAAAATTAAAAAAAAAATTCAAAAATAAAATAATTGATAAATGTGGCAAGACTAATGTCGCCGAATGGATAAATATTATTAAGTATTCAGAATTGCATATATGCCAAGATAACGGCAGCATGCATTTAGCAACATTATTTCAAAAAAAAAATATAGCACTTTTTAACAACCATGATTTTTATGGCAAATGGTTTCCTTTAAATAAAAATTCATATGTAATCAGATTGGAAGGAGATATAAATACTATTGGACTTAATCATATTTTTAAAGGGATTAAAAAATTAACTAAAAAATAAATTATCAAGTTTATGAAAGTAATAATTCAAGTTGGAGGAAAATTTCATGCTTTTCATTTAGCTAAAGGTTTGAGTAATAGAGGAATTTTGAAAATGATGTTTACCTCTTATCCAAAATTTAAAATAGAAAATAAAATACCAAAAGAATTAGTGTATGCATTGCCGATAAAAGAACTTTTAAAAAAAATAATAGATTATTTTGTTCCAAAAAAATTTTTTTCAAAAATTAATTATTACAATGATGATTTATTTGATTTATTAGTTTCTAGGAAAATTAATGATTATTCTTGTGATATAATCGTTGGCTGGTCTGGTTTCTCATTAAGAACATTTAAAAATATAAATAACAAAAAAACTTTAAAAGTATTGGAAAGAGGATCTTCACATATAAAATTCCAACATGAAATTTTGAAAAAGGAATACAGTAGATTAGGCCTCGCACCTCTTTTACCTTCAAAGGAAAATTTACTTAAGGAACTTAAAGAGTACAAATTAGCTGATTATATTTGTGTTCCAAGCAAATTTGCAAAAAAAACATTTTTAAAGGAAGGTTTTAGCAAAAAAAAAATAAAAGGGATTAGATTAGGAGTTGATCTCAAAACTTTTTACACAAAAAAAATAAAAAAAAAGAGGAAGAAATTTACAATAGTCTCTAGTGGTGAAATTTCAATTAGAAAGGGATCACATTTACTTATCAAAGCATTTAATAATCTTAAATTACCAAATACAGAATTATTATTTGTTGGAAATTTAGAGAAAGGTATTAGTTCATATTTAGATGGTTTTAAAAATTCAAATATTTCCTTTCTGAGAAAAAAAAATGAACTAGAATTGAATAATATTTATAATACTTCTGATTTATTTGTATTAAATTCTTTTGAGGACGGATTTGGCATGGTTATTCCCCAAGCTATGGCATGTGGTCTTCCAGTGATAACAACTTTTAATACAGGTGCATCAGAAATTATAGAAAACAATAAAAATGGTTTTGTAATTAAAGCTGGAGATACCAAATCATTAGAAAAAAAGATTAAAAAAATTTATTTTGATGAAAAATTAAGATACAAAATGTCTAGATATTCAATCAAAAAAGTAAAAAAATATTATAGCTGGGAGTCTTACGATAAGAATATTTTTAATTTTTACAAAAAAATTTATAACAGCTCAAAATGAAAAAAATTAATATTTTAATTATTGGAAAAAATAGTCTACTAGCTAAAAATTATAAAAAATTATCAAAAATAAAAAATATTACAATTATCGACAGATTTTCAATAAATCGATTAAATTTAAATAAGTATACACATATTATAAATTTTTCTTTTGACCAAAATTTAAAAAAAAAATCTATAAATTTTAAAAATCAATTAGATGAAAAAATTTCAAAAAAAATAAAAGATAAAGGTATTATTTATATAATGCCATCTACTAGATTAGTTTATTCTAATTTGAATAAATCAATTTTTAAAGAGACGAACAAAATATCAAAAATAGATAATATTTATGGAAAAAATAAAAGGAAAATTGAATTACGATTATTTAAAGTTTTAAAGAGAAATGTCCTAATATTAAGAATATCTACAATACTGTTTTTCGATAAATCTTCTAAAGATCTATTTATTTCACGTGTATTAAGATCTTTAAAAAAAAGAGATAAAGTATTTTTTGATATTCATATGAATACAGCTAAAGATTTTATAACAATTGATAAGTTTTCCGAAGCATTGGATAAACTTATTTTTGCTAGAAAAACAGGAATTTTCAACATATCCTCAGGATTTCCGATTAAAATTAAATCAATAATAAAAAAAATAATTCTTGGTTTTGGTTCTGGCCAAACAGTCTATACTACTTTAAAAAAAAGCAATTCTTATTGCTTAGACAATAAAAAATTATCAAAAAATATTAAATTTAGTATAACTAAAGAGCATATTTTTAAATACTGTGTAAGTTTAGGAAAAAAGTTAAATGCATAAAATTGTAATTACTGGTGGCTGTGGTTTCATAGGATCTCACTTATCAGAATATATTTTTAAAATATATAAAAAATCACAAATAATTATTATTGATAAAATTACTTATGCTGCGAATAAAAAAAATATATCAAATATTTTGAATAGTAAGAGAGTAAAGTTAATAAAAGATGATATTTGTAATTTCAAAAATTTATTAAAGTATACTAAAAATGCCAATATATTGCTTCATGTTGCAGCCGAAAGTCATGTAGATAATTCATATAATTTAAACGACAATTTTATAATGACTAATGTTTTAGGAACTAAAAACGTTATAGAGGCTTGCAAAATTAATAAAATAAATAAAATTATACATGTTAGCACTGATGAAGTATATGGAGAAATTTATAAATCAAGTTTTAAAGAAAATTCTAGCTTCAATCCTTCAAATCCTTACTCTAGTTCAAAAGCAGCAGCTGAAATGATTATTAATGGATACATTCACTCATATAAATTACCAATAATAATAATAAGATCAAATAATATATTTGGAATTAGGCAGCATCCAGAAAAACTTATAGCAGGATGTTGTTGGTCATTTATAAAAAAAAAAAAATTTCCAATTCATGGATCTGGAATGCAGAAAAGATCTTTTCTATATGTTGAAGATTTTTGTAAAGGAATTGTTAAATTAATAAAAAAAGGAAAAAACCAACAGATATATAACATGGGGTCTCCGTATGAATATAGAAATATAGATATAGTGAAATTAATAGCAAAAATAAATAATTTAAATTTTAAGGATTACTCTTATCATGCGAAAGATAGACCATTTAATGATTTTAGATACAGCGTCAATTACAATAAAATAAAAAAATTAAACTGGAAACCAATAACTAAATTAGAGGATAAAATATTAGAAATCAATAATTGGTATAAGAAGAATTTAAACTTTTATAAAAAAAGATAATTTAATGAAAATATCTTATTTTGTAGATAATCATTCACCATCCTATGGGGGTCCTTACACTGTTATTTCTGAGCAGCTAAAATATCTATACAAAAATGGTATTGAAACAGAATTAATATTTAATTCAAACACATTTACAAAGTTTGATAGAGATTACAATTTTATAATTGCAAATACAGACATAGTTCATATATTCGGAATATGGAGACCGTTTCATATTCGAGCTTTTTTAGCATCAAAAAAATTTAAAAAGAAAATAATAATTTCTCCTTTAGGAGCGCTAGAGCCCTGGTCATTAGGTCAGAGAAGTTTAAAAAAAAAAATTGCGTGGAATTTGTACCAAAAACGAATTCTAAATAATTCAGATTACATACATGCGACAAGTGAAATGGAAATGGAAAACTTAATTAAAATTGGCGTAAAATCACGGTTAAAGATAATACCTCATGGTTTAGAGTTATTTTCTAAAAAAAATTTTAAAAAAGAAAAATTAAAGTATAAAGCAATTTTTTTTTCAAGAATTCATGAAAAAAAAGGTTTATTAGAGCTAATAAGAGCATGGGTGAAAATTAGTCCAAAAAATTGGGAACTTGAAATTTATGGTCCAGTTTCTGATGATGAATATTTATCAAAAATCAAAAAAAATATTGACAGTTCAAACTTAAAAGAGAGTATTAAAATTTTTAATCCAGTTTATTTTAAAAAAAAGAAATTAGAAATATTATCTAGTTCAGATTTATTTATATTACCTAGCAAAAGTGAAAATTTTGGAATGTCTATAATAGAGGCTATGTCCTTAGGCATCCCAGTACTAACAACCACATCTACTCCATGGAAAATATTACCCTCTTTAAAAGCTGGATTTGTAATAGAATTTTCTGAAGAAAATATTCATAAAAATTTAGATAAAATTCTAAAAATGAAAAAATCAGATTTAGAGGAAATTGGAAATAATGGTAAAGAATTAACAGAAAAAAAATTTAATATTAAGAATTTGATTTCTGATTACATAAATTTTTACAAAGAAGTTTATTCATGAAAATATTAAATATTTTAACATCAACAAGCTTAAGCCAAGGTGGACCCCCTGAAGTTGTTAGAAACTATTCAAACGTTATAAACAAAAATAATAAAATGTTAGCCGTGATGAAACTTAAAATGATTAGTTATAACTATTTATTGACATCTTTTATTTTTAAAAAAAGAAGAGAAAAATTATTAAAATTTTTTATAAAATTTGATATTATTCATTTTCACGAAGTATGGAGTGCAAAAACTCTTTTAATATCATATTTTGCAAAAAAGTTAGGAAAAAAAATAATATTAATACCACATGGAGTTTTAGACAGCTGGTCCTTAAAAGAAAAATATATAAAAAAAAAAATATATTCAATTTTATTTTTGAAAAGATTTATTTTATCTTTAGATGCCATTTTTTTTTCTACCAAAGATGAATTTTATGAAGCAAAAAAAAATTTTAAACTACCTTTTGCTTTTGTTATTCCTAACGGAATAAATTTAAGTAGGTTTCAAAAAATAAAAAAAATAAAAGATATAACTAAAAAAAAAAAAATTATTTTTTTTGGGAGAATTCACAAAAAAAAAGGTATAGAAATTTTATTAAATTCAATCAAACGTTTACCTAGTAACTTTTTTGAAGATTTTTATTTTGAAATAACTGGCCCTGGAGAAGTTAATTACATAAATAAGATCAAAAAAATAATAATAGAATTAAACCTTTCTATGAAAGTATTTATAAAAAAACCTATGAAACAAAATGAAAAAATTAATTATTTAAAAACAGGCTCCATATTTATACTTCCATCGTTTGAAGAAGCTGACTCAGTCGCGCTTAAAGAAGCGATGTCTCTCAACTTGGCTGTTATTATATCTGAACAATGTAGAATGAATATTGTAGAAAAAAAAAATGCTGGATATATCGTTAAAACAGATAGCGAGAGTATTAAGAATATATTATTAAAATTAAAGGAATCTGACATTGAAAAAATGGGAGAAAATTCAAGAAAAATAATCGAAGAATATTATGATAATAATATTTGTGTAAAAAATTTGTTTTATATTTATGAGGATGTTCATACTGGATCTCATAGTTCTGCATCATGGATGAATTTAAATGATTGACACTTATTTAATTGGTATTAATTTTTTACATTCTGATACTTCAGCATCAATATTTAAAAATAATGAATTAATAGCCGCCGCAGAAGAGGAACGGTTTGTTAGAATAAAACATACCTCAAATTTTCCTGAAAATGCAATAAAATATTGTTTATCAGAAGCAAATATAAATCTTTCGCAGGTAAATATAATTTCAATAAATTCAGATCCAATTCAATCACTTGGAAGAAAAATATTATTTACTCTAAAAAATCCAAGTAGCTTAAGTTTGGCTTACTCTAGCCTAAGCAATATGAGAAAAAAAATTACTTTAAAAAAATTGATCCAAAATCTGGATAAAAAAAATAATTTTAAAGGAAATATTGAATTTATCGATCATCATGAATCACATATATCTTCATCTTTATATTTTAGTGACTTTGATGAATGTATTAATTTATCTTTAGATGGTTTCGGAGATTTCTCGAGTTCGGCTTGGGGTACATTTAAAAATTCTAAAAGTAAAATTGATGAAAGAATATTTTTTCCACATTCATTAGGAATATTTTATCAGGCTATAACTCAATTTTTAGGTTTTAAAAATTATGGTGATGAATATAAAGTCATGGGGCTTTCATCATATGGTAAGCCAAATTTTATTGATGAAATTTCAAAGATGGTTTATAGCACTAAGAATGGTTTCGAACTAGATTTAAAATATTTTATACATCATAAAAAAAACATATTAAAAAAAAATTCAAAAGGCCAAATTGAATATAATAATTTGTACTCAAAAGAACTAATTAATTTATTAGGTAAAGAAAGAAATTATGATGATCCAATTACTGATAGACATAAAAATATAGCAAAATCTGCGCAATTTATATATGAAAAGATTTTTTTAAAATTATTAAATTACCTTTATGAAAAATATAAATTAAAAAATTTAACTTTGTCAGGTGGGTGTGCTATGAATTCTGTTGCTAATGGAAAAATTTTAGAAAAAACTCCTTTTGAAAAAATTTATATTTCGCCAAATCCTGGCGATGCTGGAGGATCAATTGGCTCAGCTGTTTCTATTTTAAAAAAAAAAATAAATAAAAATATTACATTCAAAAATTATTCCTATTTAGGAGATAAATATTCATCAGCAGAGATCGAACAATTTATATTAAATAATAAGCAATTAAAAAAATTTAAAATTGAAAAAAATAGCAAAATAGATTTAATAAGCAAAACAGCATCCTTTTTAACAGAATCAAAAATAATAGGATGGTTTCAAGGAAGAATGGAATGGGGACCAAGAGCACTTGGAAATAGATCAATTTTGGCAGATGCTAGGAATCCTAATATCAAAGATATTATAAATCTTAAAATTAAAAGACGAGAAAGCTTTAGACCTTTTGCCCCTTCAGTTTTGAGTGAATTTTCAAATGAATGGTTTGATGTAAGAAATGAAGTTCCTTATATGTCAGAAGTTTATCCTGTTAGAGAAGAGAAGCAAAAAATTCTTCCAGCAATAACGCATGTTGATGGGACAGGGAGGCTTCAAACAGTCAAAAAAAACGACAATGAAATATACTATGACCTAATATTCAGATTTTATGAATTAACTTCTGTTCCAGTAATTTTAAATACTTCATTTAATGAAAATGAGCCCATTGTAAGAAATCCTCAAGAAGCAATTGATTGTTTTTTAAGGACTAATATGGATATTCTTGTTTTAGAGGACTGGATAATAAGAAGAAATTAATGCTAAAAGTTTCAATAGTCACAGTTTGTTTCAATTGTGAAAATACTATTGAGAGCACGTTAATATCAGTTCTTAATCAAAATTATAAAAATATAGAATATATAATAATTGACGGCTCATCTACAGATAACACTACAAAAATAATAAATAAATACAAAGACAAGATTAAAGTAGTAATTTCAGAGAAAGATAATGGAATTTATAATGCAATAAACAAAGGTATAAAATTAGCTACTGGAGATATCATTTCTTTAATTCATGGCAATGATATTTTTGCAAACCATGAAGTTGTTAAAGAAGCAGTTGAACATTTCAAAAATGACAAAAAAATGGATATTCTAATTGGAGATGTTGCATTTAAAAAAAATTTAAGCGACAAAAGAATTGTAAGATATTATCCTTCAAAAACTTTTAAAACATGGATGCTACGTATTGGGTATTCGCCACCTCACTTGTCAAGTTTCTTTTCAAGAAGAGTTATAGATTATGTCGGTTTATATGAGGAAAATTTTGTAATTGCTGGTGATTTTGAATATTTTGTAAGATGTTTTTTAGTAAAAAAATTAAAATTTAAAAAAATAAATTATTGTATGGTTTACATGTCTACAGGTGGTGTTAGTGGCAAGAATTTTAAAAGTTATTTTTTGTCATCAAAAGAAATAAATTACTCTCTAAAGAAGAATGGAATATATTCGAATATTTTTTTAACTTATTTAAGATTTCCATTAAAGTTATTGCAGATTTTTTATAGATGAATAAATTAAATACAAAATTCAACAAATTAAATACCTTCAGTTCTTGTTTATTTATTTTAATTCCTTTTGGATTAATTACTGGTCCTTTTATCCCTGATTTCTTTCTTGTAATAATAAGTCTACTATTTTTATATAAAGTTTTATCTTCTAAAAATTATAATATTTTTAAAATAAGATTTATTTTATTTTTTTATATTTTTTATTTATTAATAATTTTATCATCTTTTTTATCGGAATACGCTTCATACTCTCTAAAAAGCTCAATTCCATATTTGAGATTTGGATTATTTAGTCTGGCGACATATTTATTGTTTCTATATAATAAAAAAATTGCAAAATATTTGACTTATGTTTTTTTAATTATTTTAGTAGCTCTCTGCATTGACTCACTGGTAGAATTTATATTTAACAAAAATATTTTTGGTTGGAAAAAAGCAGATAGCAATTTTAGAATAACAAGTTTTTTTGGAGAAGATGAAGTACTTGGTAGCTATATAGCAAGGTTTTTTCCATTTATAATTTCCTTAATTTTTTTTAGCAAACAAGAATTCAAATTAAAAATTAATAATTTACTAATATTTTTTGTAATCGTTATGTCATTTTTTATTACTTTTATAAGTGGAGAAAGGACATCGCTAGTACTAATTGTAATTTCAATTTTTCTTATGTTAATATCGTGTAAAGACTTAAGAAGAATAATTTCAATTTCTATGCTAATTATTCTTTTTTTATCTTCAACTCTAATACTTTATAAACCAAAACTTAAGGAAAGATTTTACGATCAAATTATATCTCAAATGAATTTAAATAATTCAGATGAGCGCATAAGAGTTTTTAGTAAGGTATACGAGGGACATTATATTATTGCATATAGAATGTTTAAAGAAAAACCATTGTTAGGACATGGTGTTAAAAGTTTTAGAAAATATTGCTCAAAACCAGAAAATTATTTATACGAACGTGCATGTACAACTCATCCACACAATATATATATGCAATTATTGTCTGAAACAGGCATATTTTCATTTTTTATTATTCTTTTTTGTTTTATTTTGTCTGGAGTAAATATACTGCGACTAGCTTTTAAAAACTTTAATAGTAAAAACTTACTGATACAAAGTAAGATATTATTGTACATATTTTTTTTTGTAAACCTATTTCCCTTTTTACCGTCAGGAAATTTGTTTAATAATTGGATTTCAATAATATACTTTATGCCAGTAGGTTTTTTAATTTACATGAATAATTACAAAATTAAATGATAGTACCTAATTTTTTAATAATTTTAGTAATATCAAACTTATTTATTTTAATCTTTTTTAATAAGATAGATAAGTTTTTTAATATTAGAGATTATTCAGATGGAAAAAGAAAATTTCAAAAAAAACCAGTAACTTTACTAGGCGGGAGTATTTTATTTTTCAATTTTTTAATTTATTTGTTTACCTGTATTTTCAGTAATGAAAATTTTACTTACGATTTTACACAGCAATCTAAAGAATATTTTTCTTTAGTTTTTGGTTCAATACTATTTTACTTATTTGGA
>MDTD01170561.1_pt1 | contig 14525 bp, 15 predicted proteins | sample 811221 | NCBI WGS metagenome assembly MDTD01 (sample SAMN05326646, study PRJNA326480) | marine metagenome | isolation source: seawater | place: Pacific Ocean: South West | collected 2011
AAAAAACTAAATAAAAATTATATTGAAAAAAAAACAAATTTTTTAGATTGGAAAAAACATTTTCTTAAAACTTTAACAAAATATGATCTCAGAAAGGTTTTGATAATAAATAAAGTCAAACCAACTAATTATTGGGGATTTTTAGTATTATATGAACTTTCAAAAATTAAGGTGAATATTGTCGAGTACCAAAATTCAGGAGTTCCACAATTCTCTACTAAAAAAAGATTTAATGAAAAATTAAAAATTTTAACAGATCTTAAATATATTTTTTCGCTTATAACTGGAAGAGTCTTTTTACTTTTTTCAAAATTTTTAAAATTTTATAATTATTTTTATTTAATTTCTGGTGAACCAAACAAAAAGATAAACAAAGATAAAATAATATATGGTTCAAGCTGGGACATGGCAAAGACATTTAATAAAAATAAAAAATTAAAAATAGAATCAAAATTTGCTGTTTACATTGAATCGACAATTGCACATGTTGGAGACCATAAAATTTTAGGCCCGAATGTAGCTAAGATTAACAAAAAAAAATGGTTTAAAGAACTCAATCTTTTTTTTGACTTTATTGAAAAAGAATATAATTTGAAAATTTTTGTTGCATCTCATCCTAAAGTTAATCATAAACATTTAAAAGATTTATACAAAAAAAGAAAAATATTTTATGGAAATACAAAAGAATTAATTTATAAGTCACAATTAGTTTTATTTGAAAGATCTTCAGCAATTAATTTTATTATAAAATACTTTAAACCTGCAATTATGATTTATAATGGTGATACAATTTCAACTTCATACAATAAAAAAATTCATAGAGGTTTTGCCAAACTGACTGATATAAAAAATATTAATATAGAAAATTTTTCTAAAATAGATCTAAAAAGTATATTTAAAGTTAATCGCTATAAATATTTAAAGTTTTACAAACAATTTATTAATTTCAAAAATATTAAAGTTGCCAATTATAAAATTATCCAAAAAAAATTTTTAGGATTATAAATGATTGATATTTGTTTAATTTGTGCGAGAAAAGGTAGTAAAGGATTGAAAAATAAAAATCTAAAAAAAATTTTGAGAAAACCTTTAATTACATGGACAATCTCACAAGCTGTAAATTCTAAATTATTTGACGGCGTATACGTATCAACAGATTGCGAGAAAATAGCAAAAATTTCCAAAAAATATGGGGCCATAGTGCCCTTTCTGAGATCAAAAAAACTTTCTAATGATAATGTTTCAAAGTTTTCGGTTTGGCGAGACTTCTTAAAAAGAATAGAAAAATTTAAAAAAAAAAAAGTAAGATATTTTACAGATTTAGATTGCACAAGTCCAATACGCCATGAAACTGATATTTCAACAATGTTAAACCAATTAAAAAAAAATAAAAACGCTGATGGTATAATTTCTATATGTAAATCAAAAAAAAATCCTTATTTTAATATGGTTGAAAAAAATAAAAATAAATTTTTAAAAATTTCAAAGAAAGCCAGCAAGAATATTAATGCTCGTCAATTAGCACCGAAAGTTTTTGACATAGTAGCAAACACATATTGTTTTAAAGCAGAATATATCAAAAGGTCAAAAAATTTACTAGACGGTAAAATTATTGGGTACGAATTTGATCAAATTAAATCATTTGATATAGATAATAAATATGATTTTGACATAGTAGAATTATTTCTAAAGAAATATAAAAAAAATGAATAACCCAGTATTAAAATTAGCAGGAAGAAAAGTGGGTAAAAATTTCAAACCACTTATAATACCAGAAATTGGTGTTAACCATGGTGGTTCAATTGAAACTGCTTTTAAGATAGTTGATGCAGCTAAAAAAGTTGGCGCAGAAATTGTAAAATTCCAAACTATCTTACCTGAAGATGATATGTCTCTTGAAGCAAAAAATATTAAATTAAAAGTTTTAGGAAAAAATAATTTATTTAGCCTTCTGAAAAAACTCAGTTTTAGTGCAGAGGATGAGTTTAAACTTAAAAATTATGTAGAAAATAAATCAATGATTTTTCTTAGCACTCCTTTTAGCAAAAAAGGTGTCGACAGACTTTTGAAAATTGGGGTCAAGCTTTTTAAAATTGGTTCAGGGGAATTTAGTAATTTACCATTGATAAGTTACGTGGCAAAATTTAAAAAACCAATGATATTAAGCACTGGAATGCATAACCTTGACGAAATATCAAATGTGGTAAAAAATTTAAAAAAGGTAAATAATAAATTTGCTCTTCTTCATTGCACAAGCGTATATCCTACTCCTAATTCAGAAGTAAGGTTAGAGTCAATTTCTCAAATGAAAAAAAGATATAATAATGTAATTGGTCTGTCGGATCATACTAATAGTTTATTTTCATCTTATGGAGCAATAGCTTTAGGCGCTTGTATAATTGAAAAACATTTTGTGGATAAAAAAAAAAGAAAAGGGCCAGATATAAGTTCTTCAATTGATGAAAATGGTTTAAAAGATCTTATTAATGGATGCAATATTGTCTATGAGCAAAGAAAAGGTGATAAAAATCAAATTACAAAAAATGAAACATTTACAAAAAAATTTGCATTTTCCTCTATAGTTGCATCAAAAAAAATTAAAAAAGGTGAAACTTTTTCTCTAGAGAATATATTTTTGAAAAGACCAGGAAATGGAGATTTTACAATTAAAGATTTCAAAAAACTAATAGGAAAAAAAAGCAAAGTCTCGATACCATATAATGTACAAATAAAAAAATCATGGGTTATAAATTAAAAAATAAAAATATTCTTTTAATTGGATGTACTGGAGTTTTAGGATCGGAATTTTTGAATTACCTATATCAATCAGGTGCAAATCTGATTTTGGCAGACATCGATAAACGTAAATTTAAATCAATAAAAAAAGAATTCCCACAAACCTCTTTAATAAAATGTGATGTAACTAAAGAAGAAGATATAAAAAGGTTAAAAAAATTTATTTCAAAAAAAATGAAATTTTTGGACTCTATTGTTTATAATGCAGGTTTGACTTCAAGATTAGGCAGAAATAGAAAAGATAAATTTCCTAATTTTGAAAAATACTCATTAAAAAGTTGGAAACTATCAATAGATATTAATTTAACAGGTGCTTTTCTAATAAGCAAATATCTAATAAATTTTTTAAAAAATAAAAAAGGAAGTATGATTTTTATTTCTAGCATATATGGAATTTTAGCCCCAGATCAAAGAATTTATAAATCTCAAAATTTTAAAACTTTAGCTGGCTATTCTTCCTCAAAAGCTGGTCTAATCGGGTTATCCAAATGGTTGGCAACAAATTTTGCTAAATATAAAATTAGAGTAAATACTATTGTTCCAGGCGGTATTCAAGCTGGTCAAAATAAAAGATTTATCAAAAATTACTCTAATAGAGTTCCTATTGGCAGAATGGCTAAAAAGCACGAAATTAATGGAATACTCGCATATCTAATAAGTGAGGACTCAACTTACGTCACCGGACAAGAGTTTATTGTAGATGGCGGTTTATCTGCATGGTAAAAAAAAAAAAGTTTAGTATTTTAATTGTGGGTTTAGGCTCAATTGGGTTTAGGCACTTAAAAAATCTTCAAAGTTTAGGTTACAAAGACATTTATGTTTATAGAACTAAAAAAGGTATTAATAATTATAGAATATCCAAAAAAATTAAATTAATTAAAAATTTTGACCTAGCAATTACAGAAAAAAAATTTAATCTAATTATTCTTTCAAATCCTACTTCTGAGCACATAAAATTCGCAATTAAATGTGTGAAAAAAGGCATTAATGTATATATAGAGAAACCTCTTTCTCATAATTTAAAAAATGTTCAAAAATTGGTTAATTTATCAAAAAAAAATAAAACAAAAATATTAATAGGTTGTCAATTAAGGTTTAATCCAAACTTAATATATATTAAAGAATTTTTAAAAAGAAAAAAACTCGGGAAAATTTACTCAGTTTTTTGTGATGCCGGCCAATATTTACCAGAATGGCACTTAGGAGAAAATTTTAAAAAAAGCTATGCTGCAAAAAAAAGATTAGGCGGTGGGGTAATTTTAACCTTAATACATGAAATAGATTATCTTTATTGGTTATTTGGTCCGTTTAAGAGCATTAATTCAATTGGTGGTAAAATAACAAATTTAAATATTAATGTTGAAGATACAGTTTGCAGCAATATAAAAACTAAAAATAATGTGTCAATTTTACTGAGGACAGATTACTGGCGAAAACCTCCAACTAGAACTCTAAATATAATTGGAGAAAAAGGCCATATAGACTGGGATTATTTCAATAAAGAATTAAAGATAACTGACAGAAATGGAAAAAATTTGATTAGAAAAAAAATTAAATTAAATAATAATCACAACTATTTGAATATAATCAAACATTTTATTTACTGTATTGAAAAAGATAAATTACCCAAAGTTCCTCTGGCTGAAGGAATTTATACTTTAAAAGTAGCTTTAGCTATAAAAAAATCAATTAATAGTTCAAAAAATATATTAATCAAATAGTTAGAAGAAATGATTTTTAAGAATTTTTTAAATATTTCAAAAAAGATAAATTTAAGTATTCCAAAAAATTATATGTATCAAATTTATCTTGTTTACGCAGGATTAATTTTTACAGCAATACTTGAAATGTTAAGCCTTGGAACTATACCAATTTTCATTACTTTACTATTAGATGCAGAGTCTTCTTTCTCGTTAATGAATATTAATCTTTCACTATTAGTTAGAGATATTTTTGGTAATAAAATACTTATTTTATTTCCAATATTTATAATCTTACTTTTTATAATTAAAAATATTTTAATGTTTTTAATAATTCTTTTAGAAACTAGTGTATTAAGAAACCTTAAAATTTTTTTTATAAAATCATTATTTAATATTTATCTCACAAAACCTTATGAATTTTACTTACGTAAAAACTCTTCGGAAATTGTGAGAAATATCTTTAATGAAACACAATATGCTACAAGTTTAGTAAAAAATTTAATAAAATTTTTCAGAGAATTTACTATTGCAATAGTTATCACAATATTAATTTTAGTTTATGACCCGGTTATATCATTTTCTGTCATCTCTATTTTTATTCTTTTTTTTCTGGGAATAAACTTTCTTTTTAATAATTATATTTTAAATATTGGTAAGTTAAGATTAAAGTTCTTAGATTTAGTTTTTAAAGGAATAAATACTTTATCAGGCGCTATTAAAGATATTAAAATATATCAAAAAGAAAAATATTTTAGAAAAAAATTTTCTGATAATGTTGATAGCTATGAAGAAGTAATTTATAAACAATCTTTAATCGAACGTTTACCAAGAATTATTTATGAGATATTAACTGTAGCAACTGTTTTTGCTACCATTGCAATTTTTATTTACATTGGAGGTGATCAAAGTAAACTTATTCCCCTTTTGGCGCTATTTGCTGTTTCATTGATTAGAATGTTGCCAGCATTCACATCGATGTCTTCTGCACTTTATTATATAAAATACATAAAGATAAGTTTTGAGCATATTACAAATCAAATTATAGAAAATAAGGATAAACTAAAGACTAAGGATACAATATTTAGATCATTCTACAAATTGAAAGACAAAATTATCTCTATAAATAATTTAGACTTTAATTACCAAACAAACTCAAATATTAAATCTATAACTAATATCAATTTTGAAATCAAAAAAGGCGATTTTATTGGAATTATTGGAAAGTCGGGTTCAGGTAAAAGCACTTTGATTAATCTAATTTTAGGATTGCTTAAACAAAATAATGGTAAAGTTGATTTCAATAGCGATTATCAAAATTTAAAAGACTTAATAAGTTATGTGCCACAAGATATTTATTTACTTGATGATACAATAAAAAGAAATATAGCGTTCGGTGAAGAAGATAATGAAATTGATGATAAAAAAGTTGAAGAAGTGATAATCTCCTCAGGGTTGAGTGAACTAATTAAAAAGAATAAGAAAGGCCTTGAATTAATTTTAGGTGAAAGAGGAATAAGACTCTCTGGAGGAGAAAAACAAAGAGTTGGTATCGCAAGAGCGTTATATAGAAAACCAAAAATTTTGATATTAGACGAGGCTACCAGTTCTCTGGATACTTCAACAGAAAAAGATATTATTAATTCTATCAACTACTTAAAAAATAAACTTACAATTATCATTGTAACACATCGCTTAAATACTATAAAAAATTGTGAAAAGGTTTTTTTAATTAAGGATGGAAAAATTATTGATAGCGGTAATTTAAGTTATCTTACAGATAAGTATTCAGAGGAATTCTAGATGAATATTAATTATAAATACTTTTTTAAAAATATTCTGTTTAATACAAATGAGTCGTTAAGAGAATTTTATACTGATTATCAAAAAGAAAAAAATTCAAAAAATATTCAAAATAAAACAACAAAAATATGGATATGTGGATTACCAAAATCTGGAACAACTTTAGTAGAACAAATTATGGATCAACTTCCTTATTTAAGAGTTGACAGATCAATTTTTCGAAATTTCATGAATAAAGATCATTTAAATACTACTAATTACAAAAGTTATACAAGCTTTTTTCCTCCAAATAAATTTTCCTATATTAAAACTCATTTGGAATTTGATGATGGAATGCTAAATTATTTTCACAACAATGAATTTAAAATTATTGTAACATTTAGAGACATACGAGATGCCATGATAAGCAGGTATTATCATATAAAAAATGATAAAAGACATTGGCAACATGATCTAGTCAAAAATGAGAAATTCGAACAGGGTTTTTTAAATTCATTAACTAAAAAAACTAATAAATTTCCAAAAAATAAAAATTTTATTGAGCCTTTAAAGTATTACTATTATTGGATTCATAATTGGAAAAAAATTAATGATAAAAAAGTTCTTTACCTTTGGTTTGAAAGTTATAACATATCGCCTATAAATTATGTTGATAAAATATTAAGCTTTACTGGTTTTACAAATATGAATAAAGAAAAAATTTTAAATTCTATAAAATCAAAAAATGAAAAAGATACAAATATTCCGTTTAGTACAAAAATAAAAAGAAAAAACAGAAGTTTATCAACTTTTAGATCTGGAAAGACAGGTCAATGGAAAGAATTATTTACGAAAAAAATAGAGAATGAGTTTTTTAAAATTATACCTGACGATTTGAATAAAATTTTAAATTTATAAATTGTGAATTAATAAAATTAATTATGAAAAAAATTTTGATTATGGGTTTGCCTGGCTCGGGTAAAACAACTTTAGCCTCAAAACTCAGTCCTCTCTTAAATGCTAAATGGCTTAATGCAGATGAAGTAAGAAAAGAAGCAAATGATTGGGATTTTTCAATGGAGGGAAGGAAAAGACAGGCTAAAAGAATGAGTGATTTGGCAGAGAAACATTTGAAAAATGGACACTATGTTATTGCAGATTTTGTTTGTCCAACTAAAAAATCAAGAGAATTATTCAAACCAGATTTTTTGATTTGGATGGATACAATTGAAAAGGGTAGATTCGAGGATACAAATGAGATTTTCACAAAACCCGATAAATATGATTTAAGAGTAACCTCTAAAGACGCTGAAAAATGGTCTAAAGAAGCTTTAAAATTATTAAAAAAAAATGTATGAGAATAGCTGCATTACTTCCAGCTAGACTAGAGTCTAAAAGAATTCATCAAAAACTTTTAAAAAAAATAAGAAAGGTTCCTATTTTTTTACATACTGCATTTAGAACTAAATTATGTTCTATGATAGATGAAGTTATCATATGCACAGACAGTAATAAAATTGCTGAAATAGCAAAAAAAAATAAAATAAGAGTAATCATCACTAAAAAAAACCTAGCTAATGGAACTGAAAGAATAGCATCGATAATACATAAAATTAAAGCAGATTTGATAATCGATGTACATGCAGATGAAGCAATTTTAAATCCGAATAATATTAAAAAACTTATTAATTTTCATAAAAAAAATTTTAGTAAATTTGACATAGTGGTCCCACACAAAAAAAGTAAATTTTCCAAGGATGAAAATATTGTAAAGATTATCTTTTCTAAAAATAATAAAATTCTTTACTTTAGTCGATCAGTTGCGCCGTACCCTTTTAGAAAAAAAACTAGTAACTTTTATCATCATTTGGACTATATTTCATTTAAACCATCTGCATTGAAAAAATTTAAAAAATTTAAAATAGGGAGATTAGAACAGATAGAAGGAATAGAACTATTAAGGGCATTGGAAAATAATATGAATTTAGGGACTTTTGAGATTTCTACTAACACCTTTTCAATTAATACTAAAGAAGATCTAAGAAAAGCCAAAGGAAAATTTGATAGAGATCAATTTTTCAAAAAATATTTTGAAAAAATTAAAATTTAAAAAAAAATTAATTATTTTTGACCTAGACGGAGTTTTAATTGACTCAAAAATAAATATGAAATTTGCTTGGCTAGGTGCAAAAAATAGATATAACTTAAATACTTCCTTTAATGAGTATTTTCAAAACATTGGAAAACCTTTTACTAAAATTCTAGATAATTTAAATATCCTATCAAATCGAAAAAGAATTGAAAAAGAGTTTTTTAGTCAATCAATAAAACATTTTAATAAAATTAAAGTCTATAAAAATGTAAAATATCTTTTAAATCATTTAAAAAAAAAGGGAGTTACATCTGCGATAGTAACTTCAAAAGATTTCATTAGAACAAAAAAAATATTAAGGTATCTTAATCTTAAAGTAAATTTTATTCAATGTCCTGAAAAAAACTTAAAGGGCAAGCCGTATCCTGATCAGCTACTTAAAATTATTAAAAAAACAAAAGTAAAAAAAAAAAATTGTATTTACATAGGTGATACTATTTTTGATAAAAAGGCAGCACTAGCTGCAGGAATCGACTTTGCGTTAGCTTTATACGGCTATAAAATTGGAATTAAAAAAAGTAAAATTTCTATGAAAAATATTCTAGATATAAAAAAAATTATTTAAATGTTTTCACAAAATCAATATCAGAACATTAAAAAGAAATGTGATAAAGTTTTAGGCTTTAACCCAAACATTTATCTAATTTCAAATAATTCATTAAATATAATCAAAGCCCATCCATATCATCTAAGAAATTATGAATTTTCAATTTTACAAAATTGCATAAAATTATTAATTAATTTTATAAAATTTTCTTTTGAAATAATAATATCAATAAAAAATTTATTAAAAATTAAAAGATATGAGGAGAAAACCACTGATTGCTTATTAATTTGCAATCTAATCAATATAGATTCGATTAAAGAAAAAGATTATATTTATGGAGATATTGAAAAAATTTTAAAAAAAAAATTTAGGGTCCATAAGCTTTTTATTAACCAAACGAGTATTAACTCAAAAAAAATCTTAGGTTTTATTCCAGATAAAAAAAAATCTTCCATTATTGGATTTGACTCACCAGATTTAAAATTTAATTTACTCTCGATTATTAACCTATTATATTATTTCGGAATTTATATAATCAAATCAATTTTATATTTAGATAAAACTTATTTAAATATTGCTTTTGGTTTTATGGATTTTTCATCAAAAAAAAATCTTAACTTGATGAAAAATTTTTCTAATTTACTCAATGTAATTAAGTATAAAAATCTTATTATACCTTACGAAGGTTATTCTTGGGAAAGATTGATATTAATGCAAAGTTATCAAAAAAATTCAAACATTCTTAGATTTGGTTATAATTTCTCAGCATTTGTCAAAAATCAGCATTCTTTGTTAAGAAGATTAAAAAAGGATTATGAACCAGATATAATTTTTACCACTGGTGATTATTCCAAAAAAAAGTTTAAAGATTTTAAAATACCTATTAAATCGTTAGGTTCTTCCAGATATTGCAAAAGTAAAAAAAAAACAGTATCTAAAATGAAAAATATAAACTGCATTGTAGTACCGGAGGGAATTATGACTGAATGTCTAACATTATTCACGTTCTCTATCAAAGCTGCTTTAATATACCCTCATATTAATTTTATTTGGAGACTTCATCCATCGATGAGTTTTAAAGATGTTATTAAAAATCTAAAAGTTTCATCTGTAAAACAGCTACCAAAAAATATAATTATTTCTAATTTAAAATTTTTTGAAGATTTATCTCGATCAGATATTGCGCTTTATAGAGGAAGTACTTCTATAATATCTGCGGTGCAATATGGAGTTTTCCCAGTTTATTACAATAATAAAGAAAATCTTGATATTGATCCAATATATGAGATGAAAAATTGGAAATTAGTTGTAAATGATTTAAAAGATTTCAAAAAATTTGAAAAAAAAGAATATTTAAATAAAATGCTTAAATCAAAAAATAAAATTAGAGCTCAAAAATTTATGAAAAATTATTTTCAAATTTTAAAACCTAAAATTCTTGTGAGTCAAATTATCAAATCAATTAAAAGATAATTAATAAATTATGGTAAAATTTTAGATGAAAGTTGTAATTTTATGTGGTGGATTAGGTACAAGATTATCCGAGGAAACTTCTATTAAACCTAAACCAATGGTAAAAATTGGAAATAAACCAATTTTGAGCCATATAATAAATATATATTTAAAACACGGGTTTAAAAACTTTATTTTAGCGCTTGGTTACAAAGGATATTTTATAAAAAGATACTTCAAAAAAAATAAAAAAAAATATAAAAAAATTAACATTAATCTTGTAGAAACTGGAAGACTTACTATGACCGGAGGAAGACTTTTAAGGTTGAAAAAATTTTTTAAAAAAAATGAAAACTTTATGGTTACTTACGGAGATGGTATTTCGAATCAAAATATCAAAAGATTAAAAAACTTTCATTTAAAACATAGAAAAATTGCAACAATGACTGTCGTGAGACCTCCAGTAAGATTTGGCGAAGTAAAATTAAAGAGAAATTTAATCACCAACTTCCAAGAGAAACCCCAGTCAAGTAAATTATGGATAAATGGAGGTTTTTTTGTATTTAACAGTAAAATATTTCAATTTATTAAGAATGATAAAATTATGCTAGAAAGAGAACCCATGGAAAAACTTAAAAATAAAAAAGAACTGTACGCATTTAAACACACGGGTTTTTGGCAATGTATGGACACACTGAGAGAAAAAAAATATTTAAATAATTTATTCAAAACTAAAAAATTAAATTGGTTAAAGTGAGGATAAATTTTTCAAAATTTTATAAAAATAAAAAAATACTAGTAACTGGTGCAACCGGCTTTAAAGGAGCTTGGCTGTGTCTCTGGTTAAAAATACTAGGAGCTAAAGTATATGGAACTAGATATCAATTTAATAAAAATAATATTTTATTTGATAAATTAGGTCTAAAGAAAAAAATAAATTTGACAACTTTAGATGTAAGAAATTACAAAAAATTAAAAAAAGTTATTTATAGAATAAAACCTTCAATTATATTTCATCTTGCAGCACAACCTCTCATTTATACTGGTTACAAAAAACCTTTTGAGACTTACAATATTAATTTTAATGGATCACTTAACATAGTAGATATAACTTTATCGGCTCAATTTATTAAATCTTTGATAATTGTTACTTCTGATAAATGTTACGAGAGCAATAATAGTACAAAAGGATTTATAGAAAGCGACTCTCTCGGAGGAGTAGATCCTTATAGCGGATCAAAATCCACAACTGAGATAATGGTGAAAACTTATAGGGAAAGTTTTTCCAAATATAAAAAATTAGGGCTTTCTACTGGAAGGGCAGGTAATGTTATAGGTGGGGGAGATTGGTCAGAAAAAAGATTAATTCCTGACTGTATTAGATCAATCAAAAAAAACAAAACTATTACATTGAGAAATCCAAATTTTAATCGTCCATGGCAGCACGTTTTAGAACCATTGAAGGGATATTTGTTACTAGGAAAATTACAATTTAAAAATCCACAAAAATATTCAGGAGCATGGAACTTTGGCACAAATCCAAATTCTTTGACAAGTGTTAAAAGTATTGCCAAATTTATAATAAGATTTTGGGGGAAAGGAAAGCTGATTTCTAAAAAAAAAAATTTTTATGAGCAAAAAAATTTACAATTAAACATAAATAAAGCTAAAAAAATTTTAAAATGGTTTCCAACATATAACATTAAACAAAGTGTAAAATTAACAGTCGAATGGTATTTTGAAGTTTTAGAAAAGAAGAATTCACCTATTAAGGTAACAAGTGAACAAATTAAAAAATACATGTATGACAGTAAAATCAATTAAAATATTAAAGATCAAAGTGATTAGAAGTAAAAAGGGTTCTATTATAAAATATTTAAATAGAAAAGAAAAATTTTTTTCTGGATTTGGTGAAATCTATTTTTCTGAAATCAAATTAAATAAAACTAAAGGTTGGAACTATCATAAAAAATACACTTGCCTAATAACTGTTCCTACTGGGAAAGTAGAATTTTTAATTATCAATAATAAAAACAAACTTATAAGAAAAAAAATCTCTAAAAATAAATTACTAGTCATACCTCCAAAAAATTGGTTTGCTTTTAAATCATTAAAAAAAAATTCAATTGTTGCAAACTTAATAAATGGAGTCCATTCAGATAAAGAAACAAAAAAATCAAAAATTATTAAAAATATAAAGATTACCTAAACGGTAAAAAAATTATTTTAAGACTCAAAAAAATCAATTTTTTAAAAATTTTTATTTTTTCGAAAAAATTTGTTTTTATATTTTTCAATATCCAAAAAATTAATTTAATTTCCTCTTTTTGAATAACCATGGTTTTTTTAAGTCTAAAAGACTCGGAATTAATATGATTTAACCTAAGGTTAACTAAATTATTATTAATGATTTCTATTTTAAACTTTTTAATAATTTTTAGATAAAAAGCATAATCTTGAGCATAAGTATATTCGCTTGGATAACCTTTGATAAAATTTAAAATATCTTTTCTGTACATTACAGTAGAGTGACCAATTAAATTATTAAACAAAATTTTATTAGGTTCTTTTTGTAAATTTGTATTAATATTTGTTTTACTAATAATATTTCCTTTTTGATCAATGATATTATAATTTGATCCTATTAAAGAAATTTTATTATTTTTTTTTAAAAAATTTACTTGTGTGTAAATTCTATTTTTTTTTGAAATATCATCTGAGTCCTGAATAGCTATGAATTGACCTTTACATTTTTTTAAACCAAAATTTAATCCTTTTGTTCTTCCGATATTTTTTTTTAAATTAAAAAATTTTATTCTTTTATCTTTTAAATTAATAATTACATTTTTACTTCGATCAGTAGATCCATTATTAATTACAATTAATTCAAAATTTTTTAATGATTGATTTAAGATACTTTTAATTGACTCTTTTACATATTTTTCGTGGTTGTATACAGTCATTAAAACAGAGACGACAGGTTTTTTCATTTAAATTTTCCTTGTAATGATTTAATTTATTGTCTTATCATATTTTTTATTGTTTCGAAATCTAAGTTATAATTAAGTTTTTTTCTACTTTCTATTGTGCACAAAAAATGTTTTAACGGATTGATGAAAAATAATATTTTAAATTGTCATCTTTGTAATTACAGAAGTAAAAAAAAGATAGTAGCAAGTTCTGTTTATGGTGACAAAAAAGGCAATAGAAATTTTTATTTATGTGAGAAATGTGATGTTAGATTTTTATTCCCACAACTTAGCAAAGAAGATGAAGCCAAATTTTACGCAAAAGAGTTTGAAAAATTTATGGACTCAAGAAGTGGTGAGCAGACCGGTTGGCTAAATACAAATAGACACATAAAACAAAATAGAGAGACTTTTGAGAGAAGATACAAATTTCTTAAACCTTATCTAAAACCTAAATCAAGTATACTAGAAATAGGATGTTCATCTGGTTTTATGCTATTTCCTTTATTGAAAAAGAATTTTAAATGCATTGGAATTGAACCATCTGGTGTGTTCAACAAATTTCTTAAAAATAAAAAAGTTGAAGTATTCTCTAATGTGGAACAACTTGAAAAGGAATTACCTTACAAAAAATTTGATTTGATAATGCATTTTTTTGTTTTAGAACATATTTCGGAACCTTTAGTTTTTTTAAAGAAGTTATTATCATTATTAAATAAAAACGGGATTATAATATTTGAAATTCCAAATGTTTCAGACCCTCTTCACACGATATATAAAAATGAGTCCTTTGAGAAGTTTTACTGGTCAATTGCTCATCACTGGTATTTTAGCGATAAATCTCTCAATTTTCTTTTAAAAAAATTAAAAAAGAAATTTAAAATTTTGTATGATCAAAGATATGACTTATCTAATCATATGATTTGGGCACGAGATAAAATTCCTGGGGGCTCGAAAAGATTTACTAAATTCCTCGGAAAAGAGTTAGAGGAAAATTATAAAAAAAACCTTGTTAAAACTAAGTTTTGTGACACTCTTTGGGGCGTTATTAAAAAATAATTTAATATAATGGTGGACCGTGTAGGTTACGCTCCTACTACCTCTCGCATGTCAAGCGAGCACTCTAC
>MDTD01171195.1_pt1 | contig 14525 bp, 10 predicted proteins | sample 811221 | NCBI WGS metagenome assembly MDTD01 (sample SAMN05326646, study PRJNA326480) | marine metagenome | isolation source: seawater | place: Pacific Ocean: South West | collected 2011
GGTATTTTTATAATCATGATCCTCAAGGTGATACCCTTTATGGCGCTGATGTCTACGTGGACCCTGATTGTCGCGGACAGAGAATAGGTCACTTTTTGTATGAAGAGCGGCGTAAGCTATGCAAGCGCCTTAACCTGCGACGTATACTTGCCGGTGGCCGTCTCCATGGATACTGCGAACATAAGGAGAAACTCACCCCAGAAGCGTATGTGACCAAGGTTGAGAATGGTGAACTCAAAGACCTTGTCCTCAGCTTTCAATTACGTGAAGGCTTTGTGGTGCGCGGCGTTCTTCGCAATTACATCACGGATCCTCAGAGCTGCAATCATGCCAGCTTGATAGAATGGCTGAACCCTGATTATATTGCGGCTGAGCGCACGAATCGCAAGGTCCGCGTCGCTTGTGTACAGTATATGATGCGACGCATTGATTCGTTTCAGCAATTTGCGGACACTGTCGAGTATTTTGTTGATACGGCAGCAGATTACCGTGCTGATTTTGTAGTGTTTCCTGAATTTTTCAGCGTGCAACTCCTATCTCAGGCTGACAAGAAAGGCTTGCCGTCGTTGGAAGGGATCCGATCCCTGGCAGATATGGAAGAAGAATTCATGGCTTTAATGGGAAGGCTTGCTTCAGAGTATGGTCTGCACATTGTTGCCGGCAGTCATCCGATGCATCGTAATGGGCGACTGGAAAATGTCTGTCCGCTTTTCTTCCCTGACGGGTCATATGCTCTCCAGCCCAAGATTCACATCACTCCCGCTGAAAAACGCTATTGGGGTATTTCCGGCGGGGATGAAGTTCAGATTATCCAGACTGCCAAAGCTAAGGTGGGGATCTGTATCTGTTATGATTCGGAGTTTCCTGAGATGGCTCGTTATATGGCGGATAACGGTGCGGAGATTATCTTTGTGCCTTTCTGTACGGACGATAGGCAAGGCTGGCTGCGGGTTCGCTACTGTTCACAGGCACGGGCTATCGAAAATCAGGTATATGTGGTGACGGCAGGCGTTGTCGGTAATTTACCCAGTGTACCAGCGATGGATATTCACTATGGACGAGCTGCTGTCTTCAGTCCGAGTGATTTCGAATTTGCACGAGATGGTATTCAGGCTGAAGCCGACAGCAATATCGAGATGCTGCTGGTCACTGATCTCGATATCAGCGACATTTATCGTTCCCGGGAATCAGGGAGTGTTACCCCTCGTAAAGACAGGCGTCCAGATCTTTTTTCGTTGCATGCACACTTCACGAATCAGCCGGGACATATGGATAACTCACCTGAGCGCACGATGAAGATAAAGCTGAAGGAATAGTGTGGCAGAAACCTTTTGTACACCTTGACGTGACGTGCGCCGATTCTTATCTTCTGATAACCCTTGTGTACTCTATCATGGCGGTGATAGAATCACTGAGGTTGTTTCAGTCTACAGTTCATGATCATGGGGTCCTGATCGACATGCTTCAAGCCGGAAAACACAACCACAGATTCAAGCATGCCAGGTTTTCGCTTATCGAGCTTTTGATGGTCGTAAGTATCATTCTGATTCTGGCTGGACTGTTGTTGCCTGTCCTCTCTAAAATGCGGGAGAAGGGAAATCGGACAAATTGCCTGAGTAATCTTTCCCAGATTGCAAAAGCGGCCATCATGTACTCCGACGATTATGAGTCTTATTTTCCGCCTGAGCATGTTGATATCAATAATATCGGCGGTTTTCAGGCAATGATAGAGCAGGGTGTTCTACTGGATGGCGAGCTTATGGTCTGTCCCAGCTCACCCCAGCGTGTCAGCGGGGCTCTGATTAAATTGACGCAGGAACTTCAGACCAACTATGCTTATTTTGGTGATGGCAAAACCAATGCCATGAATAACTCGTCCAATGAAGCTATTGCTGGTGATCTGCAGATCAACCATGGTGGTCGGTGGCGGCAATTTTCCTTTGTCGATGGGCATACTGAAGGGCTCTTTTTCGACCCCTTGCCACCAACCCCTTGACCCGATTCCTGTTTTCACGGCTTGAAGCTTTGATTAATGCTGGATGCTTGGTGGTTTACTTTGCTGGTGGTCATGATACATTCCTCTTTCGCCTGAAAGATTGACATTTGCTTTGCGGCTGATGTGTACATAGCATGTGAATGGAGGAGTGAGGATCATGGGCCAGAATATTCCTGGTGAACTTCCTGCGGTTGTGCCGAACGTTGACGAGTTGCGCGACCGCTTTTTCAATACCACCACTGATTTGGCACCCGTCAAATTTGGTACCAGCGGGCATCGGGGAACGCTGGGGGTGAAGTTTTGCCAGAAGCACGTTTTGGCTGTCGCCCAAGCCGTGGCAGAAGTTCGGGCTTCTGCGGGCTATACAGGATCTATTCTCATTGGTGGAGATACCCGCCTGATGTCGGTCAAAACGGCCGAATTGTGCGCTGAAGTACTGGCGGCTCATGGCGTAAAGGTCATCCTTTCCCGTCTTCCGCTTGCCACTCCAGTTTTTTCCTACTTGATCATCAACGATCCTACCATCAGCGACGGCATTATCGGGACTGCTTCGCACAACCCACCTGAGCACATGGGAATCAAGTATAATCCCAGCAACGGTGGTCCAGCCAGCCCGGAAGTAACTGACGGGGTACAGCGTATAGCCAATTCCTGGCTTGATCGCACCGACGAGATTCCTCGCCTTTGCCTTGATGAAGCCAAGTCAAAAGGGCTTCTGGTCGATGATCAGGATCTCTTTACCCCTTACCTGGATGCACTTGAGCAGAAGATCGATTTTGATGCAATCAAGGCTTCCGGCCTGAAATTAAAGATTCATCCATTGGGCGGTGCTTCGCTTCCCGTTTTCCAGTGCCTGATTAAGCGGGGTATGGACTTTATCACTATTGTCGATGATACTCTGGATCCTACTTTTCGTTTTGTGCCGGTAGATCATGATGGCGAGATTCGCATGGATCCGTCATCTCCATATCCGATGAAACCCCTGTTGGAGTTGGTTTCATCTGATACATTTGAACTGGCTGGTGGTTGTGATCCAGATGCAGATCGTTTTGGGATGGCAACTGGTAAATCCGGCCTGATCAATCCAAACCATGCACTCTGTATTGCCGCTGATTACCTTTTCAAGAAGAACGAAGGCTGGTCACAGACGTTGACTGTCGGGCGAACAATCGGTACAACACACCTGCTGGACCGCATTACGGCCAAGCACGGTTGTCCAGAGATTCGCGAACAGGATGTCGGATTCAAGCACTTTGTTGCTGGACTGGTGGCAGATGAATATGCATTGGTTGGAGAAGAGTCAGCCGGACTATCCATGCGTGACTGGACCACCGAAAAAGATGGTATTGCCGCGGTCATGTTATTTGCGGAAATTACCGCAACCAGCAGAAAAGACTTGGGCGACCTCTACCTGGAAATAGCAGCAGCAGTTGATCCCCATGGAGCTCCCGCGTATAAACGAACTGATCGCCCAGCAGATGCCGAAACGAAGGCCAGTTTGAAAGCTTTTTCAGCAGCTGGCCTGATGGCTACGATCAAAGGGGCTGGCGGCAAAGTCGCTGATCTGGAAGTTACAAAGATCCGTGATACGGATGGTATCAAGATCTATATGAAGGATGATACCAGCGACGATATTGTTGCCTGGGCGCTTGCACGTCCTTCTGGTACAGAAGACATTGTTAAGCTTTACACGGAAAGTTTTCTGGGTGAGGAACATCGCGCCAAGGTAGAAGTTGATGCTGCGAAGCTGTTTGGCTTGAGTTAAGCGCACCCCACCGATCTGAATTTGAGAACGACAGAGAAACGTAAGTCACAAGGGAAATATCCTCATGAGTCAAGGTCTCGGCGAAATTGCCTGTGCCTCCCAACGATATGGCAGTGATCCACAATATGTATTTGGCGGTGGCGGTAATACATCCTACAAAGATGAAAACCATCTGTACGTCAAACCCAGCGGTGTTTCTCTGGCGACCATTCTGCCGGAGCAATTTGTCAAAATGGACAGGGGCAGCATCCGTGCACTGTTTGACGCTGAGATTCCAACAGATGTCAATGCGCGGGAAGCTGCCGTCAAGGATCTCATGGCTGCTGCTGTTTGTCCGGGCAGTTCTGGACGTCCCAGTGTAGAGGCCCCCATGCATGAGCTGTTTCCGCAGACGTTTGTGGTTCATACTCATTCCACGTTACTGAATGGATTGACCTGTTCACAACAGGCTAAGCTGGTTGCTGGGGAGTTATTTCCCGATGCCATGTGGGTTCCGTATGTTGATCCTGGCTTTACACTGTCAGTTACCATGGCTGAACTGATCAATGCTTATCAGCAGAAAAGTGGCAAAGCTCCAAGTGTCGCAATCATGCAGAATCATGGCCTTGTTGTTGCAGCAGACAGCATGGAAGAGATCCATCAGATCCATGATGAGATGATGACAAAACTGACGGCTGCATATGCCGAAAAAGGCATCGCGCTGGAGCTCGAAATGCTTGAGCCGGATGACAAGGAAATCCATAAAGTTGCGCCTAAACTGCGTACGCTTCTAGGGCAGGAACGTGAAGGTCCAAGAGCCGTGGTTCATGCTTCCGGCTATTTCACGCCTGCAGCCGGTCCGTTGACTCCGGATCACATTGTCTATGCCAAGAGTCACCATTTCCATGGTGAACCAACGGTCGACACCCTGAGTGAATTCAATAAGCATCATGGCTATGATCCGATTATCGTCAGTATTTCATCCCAGTGCGTATTTGCCGCGGAGAAAAGTCTGAAAGCAGCACGGCTGGCGATGGATGCCGCGAAGAACGCGGCATTGGTTCTGCAGTATACCGCTGCCTTTGGAGGACCTCGTTACCTGCCGGAGCGCGAATATAAGTTTATCGAAAACTGGGAAGTCGAGAATTACCGCAAGAAGGTGTCGGCAACAGCATCCTCTGTTGGGCGCCTCGAAGGCAAGGTTGCACTGGTTACAGGTGCGGCTCAGGGTTTTGGTTATGGCATCGCTCAAGGGATGGCTGCCGAAGGTGCAACCATCATTATTGCCGATATCAATCTGGAAGGCGCACAGAAAGCTGCCGATGAGCTGAATGACGAATTCGGCATGGCAAGAGCATGTGCAGTGGCAGTGAATATTGCCGATGAAGACTCTGTTGCTGCCATGGCAGACTCGGTGGTGAAAGAAACCGGCGGTCTCGATATTCTGATTGCGAATGCGGGTGTTCTTCGTGCTGGCTCAGTGAAAGAGATCAGCAAGAAGGATTGGGACTTCGTTACGGATGTCAATTATACGGGCTATTTCCTGTGCGTGAAACATCTTGGAGGTCTGATGGCCGATCAGGTTGTAGAAGGGCAGGGCGGTTGGATGGATATCATTCAGATCAATTCAAAAAGTGGTCTGCAGGGCAGCAATAAGAATGGTGCCTATGCTGGTAGTAAATTTGGTACCATCGGTCTGACTCAGAGCTTTGCCATGGAGCTGGTTAACGACCGCATCAAGGTCAATTCCATTTGTCCGGGTAACTTCTTTGATGGTCCCCTTTGGTCTGATGAAGAACGAGGACTTTTTGTCCAATACCTGAAAGCCGGAAAAGTTCCCGGTGCCAAGACCATTGCGGATGTTCGTCATTTCTATGAAAGCAAAGTCCCCATGAATCGTGGGTGTCGCCCGGAAGATGTGTTGAAAGCCATTCTCTATTGCGTCGAACAGCAATACGAGACTGGTCAGGCAATTCCTGTTACCGGCGGACAGGTCATGCTCAACTGAAGGCGTTTCTGGAAATTAACAGCCCGTATACATCACGGATGACTTGGACGTTGGGAGTGCCTTTTGCTTGAGATCTCACATCTGGACTGGGCGCTGGCGATTCTGGCAGCAATGTTGGTGGGAATTGCCAAATCGGGTATTCCTGGAGCTGGTATCCTGATTGTGCCCTTGATGGCCAATATCTTTGCCAACAACACCAAAGCATCCGTTGGCATTCTGTTGCCCATGCTTATTGTCGGCGACACCTTTGGGGTTATCTACTACAAGCGCCATGCAGACTGGGATAAGCTGAAACGTCTGTTTCCCTGGGTCGTGCCCGGATTATTTGGCGGGGCTATTTTCCTTCATACGTTGGGAGATCGCAATGACGTCATGAAGCCCTTGCTCGGAGGGATTGTCCTGGCGATGCTCGTTCTGGATCTGATCCGCCGTAAAATGAAATGGGAATCCATGCCACATACGACCTGGTTCACTGGCGGAACTGGATCTTTGGCTGGGTTTTCCACTACCGTTGGCAATGCAGCTGGTTCCGTGATGAACCTCTACTTCCTCAGCCTGGACATGCCAAAAGAACGCTTTGTAGGAACTGCCGCCTGGTTTTTCATGATTGTCAACTGGACGAAAGTACCGATCTTTGCCGGCCTTGGCATGATCTCGGCTGATAGCCTGCTATTTGATGCCTCACTGATACCAGCCATAGCCTTAGGTGCTTACCTGGGGATGAAGCTCTTACCTAAAGTTCCCCAACATATATTCAATCGGATTATCCTCGTCCTCACCGCGATAGCAGCCCTAAAGCTTCTTTTCTGAATGAATAATTCAGAAAAGAAGCTTCAGATGCTGACTGTCATAGCTGTCATAAAGCCCTACGGCTTGACTCACTGCGCATTGTTATTTTGCTTGAGCTGAAATCCGGCGTCCAATCCTGTTTTATGGATAAAATGGGATTTGAGTTTTGCTCAACTTGCCTTTGCAATCCTCGAAATAAAGGATTGGCGTATTTTCTTCAAGCTGATAAGTACAGGGCACCGTGTGAGACTCGCCCAGTTCGTCATTCATTTTGATGGAGAACTTATGGCCATTGGGTAATTTTTTTGCCGATGCAGGATTTTCTTTTTCCCCGATCAGGATAGGGCGGTCACCAAAAGGAACCGGACTCTTATCCCCTTCCCAGAGTATGATTGTATGGATACCATCTTTAACGGTTACAAATTTTTCCTTGCGCTCAGGATCCATTCCGATAGCCGTAATGCGATACTTGCCGACATTTTTTCCAATAGTCAGAAAATGTTGTTTTCTGGAGGAAGGTATTTCGATTTGAATGCGCCATTTCTTTATATTGATGGGGTCGGTTTCACTGATATTGACTACCCAGAAGGGCAAGATGGGTTGTGGGCCCAGACGGTATGCAAGATGATCGCACGGATCATAGCATGTGAAGGGCGGTGTCGTTTGCTCTTCTGGCTTTCCGGTAAATGGATTTATGATGGTGGAGAGATGTACAAGGTGCTGTTGATCATGGGAACTGTAGCTGTACAGGGCGGGATCAAAAAGAGTGCCTTCTCCATCTCTTGATACAATCTTCCGCTTATTATCGGACAAACCCAGTAACTCTTCCTGCTCAAAATGACGGGCCTCCGGTAGTGCTGTCCAGTATTCGTTCAGGTTGATTTCTATTGACTGATCAAACTCATCTGGATGAAAGGTGGGGACTGCTACTTTTGTCCGCGGATCATGATTTCCTATTTCAGGCATCTGCTGCAAAAGATTTACCCCGTAGATAAATGTCGCAGAAAGGAGGAGGAGCATGACACCCAGGAGGAGTTTCTCATAATAATCGGAGATAAACTGCCAGGCACATTTCACTGCATTCATACACAGGCTCCTTTCTCGGCACGTGGAGTTATTTGTTGTGGTTCGATGTCACAATGCTGGCACCTGCTGTAATAGATGCACAAGCTTCGGCAATGTCAAATAAAACGTCATTTGATCGTAGATAAAATACTTAACCTGTGCCCTTGCGCATAGTAAGATTTGGTCGTATTTATAGGCAATTCTTCGCTTTATGGCGGTCATGTAAATACTGAACAGGATGTCGGTAATATCGAGACAGTTTCCAGCGGGTCACTCTAACTTTATTACACGATTTGAGTATATGATTGTATCGACGACACCCAGGCTTATGGATCAATATCATCAGTTCGTGGTCGCAGATGCCCACGATGCACCAGCCCTTTCAAATGCCACAAACCCTCTGATGACATGGAGCGGTTTCTATTCCGAACATCTTGACCTGATGAAGGTCAATGCACTTCTAAAAATTCTTATTTCCCATGGTGAAAGCGACGAAACCCCAAATCTTACACTGTTGACTAATAGTGATGATAGTGGTTTTGTGGCAGCATTTTCAGAATCGATGCTGACCCTTTTGGCTGATGCCCGTAAGCGACCGGATCTGGATGAAGTTATCGCTGAATGGCACCTGACTCATGCGATTCAGACGGAAGGCCTCGCTTTAAGGGAATCCAGGCGGATGATACATGCTTTACTGGATCTGGCCGAATCGGCACGAAGCCAGGATAAGACCGTACTGGTAAAAAAATAATTCTGGGCAATACATGTATTTTGACCAGAGAGGCGAGATTTCCTCGCTGAAATAACGGTTCATGGACGGGCTTCACTCTTGTAAGGCTTTTGAAGGCAATTATTTTAGTCAATGCCTGTTGTTGAGAAGAGGCTGTCTGGTCTTTCTCTTGTGACGTATGGATTTACCGGGGGGTAAAGACTACAGCTCTCGCGTTGTCTGGCCTGCATAGCCCAGGTTGCGTCGAGATTTCATCTGCCAGGCGGTGACGCCGTCGGGCAGGTCCTAACCCAAGGAGTATGAGATGACGAAACGAGCCGTTGCCCGAGTAGCGGATGAATATGCCGATAGCCTGGTACGCCACGGTCGAGATAGTGACTCGCTGATGCGTGGTATGGCCAATCACCTGAAATACGATCTGGTTGAAGACCGATTTACCGCAACGGCCATGGACCGCTATCTGGCATTGGGATTGACTATCCGAGATCGACTGGTCAAAGGATGGATTGACACTCAACAGGCCCATCACTTTCATCGGGTAAAACGGGTGTACTACCTGTCACTCGAATTCCTGATGGGGCGAGCACTTGCCAATAATATCATCAATCTTGGAATTGAGGACGAAGTTCGCAAAGCACTGAAAGAGTTTAATCTTGAATTGGAAGAACTTTGTGAGTATGAACCGGATGCTGGACTCGGCAATGGTGGCTTAGGTCGCCTGGCTGCGTGTTTTCTGGATTCATTGGCGACAATGGATATCCCCGCGATTGGGTATGGTATCCGCTATGATTACGGTATCTTTCGTCAGATTATCGAGAATGGTTACCAGTATGAAGAACCGGATGACTGGCTGAGAGATGGTAATCCCTGGGAGATTCCACGTCCAGATTATCGTATTACCGTCCATTTTGGTGGTCGGGTCGAACGCTACCTCGAAAAAGGCCGTCCAATGTTCCGGTGGGTGGATACCCAGCCGGTTATAGGCATTCCGTATGACGTACCTATTGCCGGATATGAATCGACCACCATCAATACTCTTCGTCTCTGGAGTGCACGTGGATCTGAAGAGTTCGACTTTGAGGACTTTAATCGCGGCGATTACATTGGAGCGGTTGAGCACAAGGTGACGGCAGAAAATCTGACCAAGGTCCTGTATCCGAATGACAATGTCTATCAGGGCAAGGAACTCCGTCTGCGGCAGCAGTATTTCTTTGTGGCCTGTTCGCTATGGGATATCCTGCGTCGGTTTGAGCGCGACACACGCAAAGGTTACCAGGAACTGCCAGATTTGGTTGCGATTCAGTTAAATGACACCCATCCGGCTCTCAGTGTACCTGAGCTGATGCGACTCCTGATGGATGAGCACAAAATTGAATGGGCACAGGCCTGGGACTTGTGTGTGCGGACGTTTGGCTATACCAATCATACGCTACTTCCTGAAGCGCTTGAGACCTGGCCGGTAGCCATGCTTGAACGTTTACTGCCTCGTCATATGCAGATCATTTACGGTATCAACCAGATTTTCCTTGATACCGTCATTGAGAAGTATAAGGACGATGTTGATCGCATGAGACGTATGAGCCTGATTGATGAGAGCGGTGAACGGCGCGTGCGTATGGCTTATCTGTCCATCGTGGGATCTCATTCCACCAACGGAGTGGCTCGCCTGCATACGGACTTGTTGAAAGAACGTCTGGTACCAGAATTTGCCGAGATGTACCCGGAACGCTTCAACTCAAAGACCAATGGGGTGACGCCTCGCCGCTGGTTGCTGAAGTGCAATCCAAGCCTGTCTAAACTGATCTCAGATACACTTGGCAGTAAAGATTGGGCCAAGAATCTGGATGAGTTGCACAAGTTGGAAGACCATCTTGGAGATTCCTCTTTCGTGGAGCAGTTTGGTGCGGTCAAACGTGCAAACAAAGTCAGTCTTTCGAACTTCCTCAAGCAGGCATATGATTTTGATGTCGACCCTGATAGTCTTTTCGATGTCCAGATCAAGCGAATGCACGAGTATAAGCGGCAATTGCTCAATGCCCTGCACATCGTCGAACTCTACAATCGGATTCTGGAGAATCCTGAAGCTGACATTACGCCACGTACCTTTATCTTTGGAGGTAAAGCTGCGCCGGGTTACGTGATGGCGAAGATCATTATCAAACTGATCAATAATATTGCAAAAGTCATTAATAATGACCCGATTGTGAATGGCCGTATTCGGGTTTTCTTTGTGCCCAATTACGGTGTTTCTGTCGCTGAACGCCTCTTTCCTGCCAGTGATCTGTCAGAACAGATCTCCACGGCGGGAATGGAAGCATCCGGGACAGGCAATATGAAGTTTATGATGAACGGAGCCTTGACCATCGGTACTCTGGATGGTGCTAACGTTGAAATTGCGGAAGCTGTTGGAGACGAAAATATCTTTATCTTTGGTCTGACAGCAGATGAAGTGCATGACCTTCGTAAAGATTATAATCCGCTTGACTATTATGAGCGTCATCGTGAAGTAAGCGTGGCTCTGGATATGATTTTTTCAGGGAAATTCAGCCGAGATGAGCGTGGTGTATTTGATCCGATTCGCCATGTCCTGTTCGGTTCGGATTATTACATGCACCTGGCAGATCTTCCAAGCTATACAGATGCGCAAAATAGAGTTGGCGTACTCTACCAGAATAAGGCAGAGTGGATGAAGAAAGCCATTATCAATGTCGCTCGCAGTGGTATGTTCTCATCTGACCGTACAATCGGCGAGTATGTTGAGGAGATATGGGATGCGAAATCTGTGTTGGTGACTGGAGTGGATCTTGATCTTGGTGATACAATCGAGCAAGCTCGCTGGCAGGGACCAGATCTGACCGAATAAATATACTATCTTGAATATTCATCAAGGTGCAGGTGGTTCAATCAGGACTGTACCTGCACCTTTTCTTTTATGACCAGTAATCAGGATGGCAATTCAGCTACCATCAAGGTCATCCATGATCCCTGTTTGACGTTGAAATAGATGCGAGTTCCATCGTGATTAAAAACAGGGTGGGGGTGGGGTTTGCGCCAGCTTGTCGTGCCTTCCTCTGAACCCGGGGCTTCATGAATGATATGAAAAGCGTCCTTAAAGTCTCCGACTACAACCGCCCAATGAAGATCTGTTCCTGTAATCGGGGCACGGCGACCATCAATGCATAAGAGAGTTCCATCTGGAGAGACTGCCGGATGGGTATTGCAGTGGCGAGGATACCAGGGGATGGTGTCAACCACTCCAGAATCGATATTAATGATCTGATGGGTATTGATAATATGCTCAGAACCAGGATGCCAGGTCGGATGGCGCCACTCATCGTCATGATGAAGCGTTTGCTTCGTTAAAATATTATAGCCAAAGAGACCTCGTCGGGTACTGCTTTTATCAGAACGCAGCTTACCATCGAGACTGGCGCTCAATTTGAAGAAGATCTTTTGGCCATCCGGGCTGAGTACAGGAAAAAAGAGAGAGTCGGGAATATGTTCGCCAAACAGGGATGCAATTATACTCTGATGATCTCTTTTGACCTGCTCCAATAAAAGGATATTACGAATTTTGCCAGATTCGACATCAAGCATCTCAAGGTCGCCAAAATCTCCTGGGTTGGCTGCAATGCCGTATAATGGGACAAGGGATAAGTGAGCCTGGCCCCAGCCGGGTTGGCGATCTGTGGCCATAATAGTGCGGACTCTGATTCTGGTGTCCCAACGGACAACTTCCCACCTTTTGTTCGTGATACGCATATAGACAATAAATCGTCCTTCTGCCACCCATTGCTGATTAGCCTGACGATGGGCATCTTCTACTTCGATTCCGGCATCAATGATGTCAACCTCACCCGTCAAACGATCGATGATACATAAATCACCACGATGGGCATCGGCTGCGGATGATACAAAATATAGTACATACCGTCCGTCCGGGCTCTCGGGGGAGGCGTTGAAGTAACTATGGAGCACATGTGAATTTGGTAGATTCAGGATTTCCTGAACTGAACACGAAACCCATTTATGAACGGCATGGGGCTTTTCTATTTCGTTCATCATAAATTCCTCTCCACACTTCATTCTCTATTTACTATATGAATGATTATAGGTAGAGCGGTAAAGAAATCAGACAAACATATCTGAAAGGCTATCTTTCATATATGAGATACTGGCAGAGCTGGTCAGTTCAAAAAGCGTTTGACCTGGAGTTGGCGCTTAAGTTGGTCGAGTTGCTGCTGAAGGGCTTCGCCCGCTTTGCGACTCACCAATCGATTGCGGATAGTTTCCCGATTACGCTCTGTCAATCCGTCCGGGAAAAGGCGTTGAAATTTAATCCAAGCCTGCTGGATATCGTCATCGGCAATGGTGATATCCCGAGTCAACCGTTCTGTGAGATGGTCTGCGAGCACCCGTTCCTGAAGGTGGGCAATCAGACTGTCTTCTGTTCCTCCTGCCATACTCAGCAGACGATCAAAATCTTCCTGAGAAAGATCGGTCCTGAGGGAATCAAGCTCGGCTTGAGCTCGGGATCTTGATATCGGTACCAATCCATGATGACGGGCAAGAATGGTCATCATCTTTCGATTGACCAATGTATCCAATGCTTGTGAAGCGGCAAACCTGAGCTCAGACTCTTCCATGGTGCTATAGTGCCCGGGAATGGCATCCACACGCAGTTCGGCAATTAGAGATGCACGGGGAATGGAAACATCCGGTGACCAGGAGGCGACAACCTCAGGGATAAGGAGTTCAAGCCTGGGGCGAATGGCCGCCAAACTGGCTTGAATCCGGGCAGCTTCTTCCGCGTCCTGCAATGAGGATGCTTGCTGGCCTGTCGGTCGATCCTTGATGGGGAGTTCTGGGGGCAAAGGCAGATTATCGGCAATAACCAGATGTGTGCAGATCAAACTGAATATGATGCCGATCTTCTTCATGGAGACTTACCTTGCGAAAGAGCATTCAGAACATTGGTAAGACCAACGCCTCGAATGGCTTTAATTTTCGGCATACGCTGGACAATAAGGGATAGGTCTACCAAATGATCGGGATCATGAGTATGCAACTCTACTAGAGCTTTCAAGCCAGATTGTCGTCTGCCAATCATGAAACTGGCATAGGCTTTTGCAAAGCGACCGGATTGACTGATGCCGGTCTGATCCGCAGCCAGACGCAATAAATCATCTGGGATGCGAAGGGGATTGGGTTCACCCGCGTGGGTATAGATGGGATAAAACATGACGGAGAATATTGCCATCTCGCGGGATTTTGGATCTTCAATCTGTTCTATTTCGCTAATCATCAGAGACCCACTCGTCAACTTGCGCCAAATGGTGCCGACCGGATGATCAGTGGTGAGAAGTGAAAGATCTTTGAGGTCATCTTGTACCTCCGTACTGAAAGTAACAAGGCGGAAATCCAGGGTTGATTCCACCTTTGCGATCCGTTGACGCTTCATTTCTGCCAGAAGCTCAGCGACCCTCATGGATTCAGCCTGGTGCCATTCATGGTAGAGTTGCACATCTGAAAAAAAAGAGGGTTGGGGTAAGGCTGCAAGCCTGGTTGCTGCGGTGGTTGCCAGTTCCGATGTTGGGGTGTCAAGATAGGTTTGAATAGAAAGCAGAGCATCAAGCTGTTCCTTAGCCTGTTTCAGGCTGGCGCTGGCCCCATGTTCACGAATAGCAATAACAATCGCTTCTTTTGCTTCCTGCAACTCTCCGGTCTGCAAGTGGGTTTCTGCCGTACTAAGTGCAGACTGATTGATCTGGTCTTCTGTAAGCTCAAAAATGCCGGGAGCGTCAGGCATGATGTCGGTCAGGCGTTCCAGCTTGCGCGCAGCGAGTTCCTGATCGTTGTTTTCATAAGCCTGAAGTAATTCCAGGGAGACGTTGAGGCTGACCGCCTTGTAGGGCGGAGCTTCTTGCTTACCGCAGCCAGCAAGCAGGGCCAACAGCAAGGTAACCCAGCTCATGATGAGTAAGTTATTTTTTTTCGAGGAGAACACAGGCCGTTTCATGCTCAAACAATACGAGACAATGGCAGCTTTACAACGGATGACTAAGAAGTCATCTGATGAAACTATGTAAAGCATCTGAAGAGACAACGGTATCGAGTAGAGAGGTGAGTTGGCTCACCTCCCTCTCACACCACCGGGCATACGGTTCCGTACCACGGCGGTTCCTGTCGTTGA
>MDTD01024816.1_pt1 | contig 14524 bp, 11 predicted proteins | sample 811221 | NCBI WGS metagenome assembly MDTD01 (sample SAMN05326646, study PRJNA326480) | marine metagenome | isolation source: seawater | place: Pacific Ocean: South West | collected 2011
ATAAATTTTATTAAAAAAATCTTACTGAAATATTATAAAAAAAAATTTATCATAGATAAAAATACCTGCTCTATTTTTTTTGGAAATCTTATTTCAAAAAATAATAAAATCTTGAATTATCAAGACCCTACTTACCAATTTAAAGCCATCAAAAGTGAAAAAGAAATTAAGAATATTAAAAAATCACATATCTATGATGGTGTGGCTCTTACGAAATATTTATTTTGGCTTAAAAGAAACTTTTACAAAAAAAAAATTACTGAAATGAGTGCTTCAAAAAAATTATTTGAATTAAGAAAAAAAAATAAAAATTTTAAATTTTTAAGTTTTCCAACTATTTCTGGTAGTGGTCCGAATGGAGCAATAATTCATTACAAGGCTACTAAAGAAACTAATAGGTTGCTTAAAAAAGGTGATATTTATTTAGTCGACTCTGGTGGTCAATATGAATTCGGAACAACAGATGTGACAAGAACTATTTCATTAAAAAATTCTAACGAGAGAATAAAAAATATTTTTACAAGAGTTCTCAAAGGTCATATTGCAGTTGTAAATTTTAAATTGAAAAAGGACACTTCAGGCTCGGAGATTGATTTTAGCGCCAGAAAATACTTGAAACAAATTGGATTAAATTACTCTCACGGTACAGGTCATGGAGTGGGATACTTTTTAAACGTACATGAAGGGCCTCACGCTATTTCAAAAAATAATAGGATCAAGTTTCAAGAAGGTATGGTCGTATCAAATGAGCCTGGTTATTATGAAAAGAATAAATTTGGTATTCGAATTGAAAATCTTATTTATGTAAAAAAAATGAGAAATAATAAATATTTTGAAAATTTAACAATGGTTCCGATTGACAAAGAGTTAATTGATAAATCTATTTTAAATGAAAATGAGATGATTTGGCTGAATAATTACCATAATAAAGTATTTGATCATTTAAAAAATTTTATGAGTAAAAAAGAGCAGATAGAATTAAAACAAGCTTGTTCAGCTATCTAAAATTTTATTCCATTCCTTTTCTGAAATAATTTTAATTTTAAGAGATTTAGCTTGATCTATTTTTTTCTTTGTGGGTTTTGAGTCTCCTGCAACTAAAAAATCCAATTTTTTTGATACTGATCCTAAAACTTTAGCTCCAAATTTTTCTGCTATGGATTTTGCCTCAGATCTACTCATATTTTGAAAACCTCCGGTAAACATTATTTTTTTATTAGAAAATTTCCCATCAGAACTAGCAATTAAATAATTAGTAATTTTTAATTTTTCAATCAGGTTTTGTAAAATTTTAACATTCTCTTTATTTTTTAAAAAATTTTCAATTGAGTTTATTTGTGTAGTTCCTATTCCATCTAAATCTACTAAGCTTTCTAATAAAATTTCTCTCTCTTTTAAATCAAATAATTTTGAAAAATTTTTAATTGAAACAAAAAAACTTGATAAAATTTTTGCATTCTCTTGACCAATATGTCTAATACCTATGGAAAAGATAAACTTTTCGAGTGAAATATTTTTAGATTTTTCAATTGCCTTTTTTAAATTGTTTATAGAAAGCGTTCCCCATCCCTCTAATTTTTTAATCTTATTATAATCTAGAGCAAAAATGTCGGAAGGCTCTCTTATAAAATTTAGACTCCATAATTGGTCTATCACTTTTTTTCCAAGCCCGTCTATATTTAGTGCTTCCTTAGAAACTAGATGTTTAAGTTTTTCTCTAGCTATAAATTTACATTCGTAGCCCCTCATACATCTTCGAACTGCATCTAATTTTTTTGTACTCTCACTTAGTTCTTTTTTTGTTTTTGATCCACACAAACATTTATCTGGAAAGACGAATTTTTTACTTTTACTATCTCTTTTGGAGAGATCTACTGATAGAACTTGGGGTATCACATCTCCCGCTCTTTGTATTTGAATTGTATCTCCAATTCTAATGTCTTTTCGCTCTATTTCATCCTCGTTATGTAACGTAGCATTTGAAACAACGACACCACCAACTGTAACTGGCTCAACTTTAGCTACAGGTGTTATCGCCCCAGTTCTTCCTACTTGAATAACTATATTTTTAATCTTTGTAGTAGCTTTTTCTGCAGAAAATTTATATGCGGTTGCCCATCGTGGTGAATTGGAGGTGTTTCCTAACCTTTGTTGTAATTGTAAATCGTTTACCTTAAAGACTATACCATCAATATCATAATCCAGAGATGATCTAATTAATTCAATTTCTTTGTGACGTGTTTCTATTTCATCAATATTTTGTACAACACGAGCTAATGGATTTGTATCGAAACCCCAGGCACTAAGTTTACCTAAAAATTCCGAGTGTTTACTAAAAATCATTGGTTCAATTGCACCTAAACCATATGCGAAATATTTTAGCGGTATTTTAGATGTTTCTTTTGAGTCTTTCTGACGTAAAGAACCTGCTGCTGCATTCCTCGGGTTTGCAAAATCTTCTTTAATTTTAATAAAATCTTTTTTTCCTATATAAATTTCGCATCTAATTTCTAACAATTTTGGTACATTTTTATTAGAAATTTTTTTTGGTATATTTCTAATAGTTTTTATATTTTCTAAAATATCTTCTCCAGTTATTCCGTCACCTCTAGATAATCCTTTTACTAATAAGCCATTCTCGTAAATTAAAGTAGCTGATATTCCATCAATTTTTGGCTCAGAAATAAGTTCAAAGTTAGTTTTATTCAAGTTTAAAAAATTATTTATTCTTTTTATAAAATCTTTCATTTCACTTTGATTGAATGCATTTGAAAGCGATAACATAGGACGTAAATGTTTAATCTTTTTAAATTTATTTGTAGGGGGTGATCCAATTATTTTATCAACTGAGTCAATCTTCTTTAAGTATGGAAATTTTATCTCCATCTCTAAAAGATCTCTTTTTAAAGTATCATATTGGCTGTCTGATATTTTTGGATTATCTTTAATAAAATAGGATTTATTATGCTCTTTTATCTGTGCAATTTTTGATTTGTACTTTTTTACAATATTTTTTTTTTCATCCATTATCTTAATTTTATAGCTTCAAAAATTTTATTAAATAAATTTTTTTCTTTTTTAATCTTAGCTTTTAGAACTTTCTCATAGTCTTTGTTTAAAATTTTGTAGGACTGTTCGAACCATTTTCCTGAGTTGTAGTTATAACCTAAGATACTTGCATATTTTTTTGCCTCACCTTTTAAACCCAAATGATAATGAATTTCTACTAGTCTATGAAGCGCTTCTTCAATAAATATTGTTTTTTCATAATCTTTTACAATAAGTTTAAGTCTATTAATTGCTGGTATCCACTTTTGAATAGAAATATAGTATTTTGCAATGTAAAGCTCTTTTGCTGCAAATTGATTATTTACCAAATCCTTTTTAAAATTTAAATCAATTGCATATTCACTATTTGGATATTTTTTTAAAAAAAAATCAATTTGGCTTTTCGCTTTAATTAAAGGATCTAGATCATGTTTTTCTTCCCCGATTTGTTCAAACTGAATTACTGCCAATAGATAATGAGCATAAATAACATTTTTATCTCCTGGATAATTTTCTAGATATCTTTTTAAATTTTCCTCAGCATCATTGTAAAAGTTAATTCCATATAAAGAATACGATGACATTATTGCCGCCTTAGCTGCTAAACTTGGTATTTCGAAATTAAGCTCCGCTTCAGAAAATTTTTTACTCGCAAAGAAGAAGTCATTATTTTTAAAAGCATTCATTCCTTCTTTATAGCTTTCATAGGGATTTATCTTTATGCTAGGTTCATAAATTATTTCTTTATTTGAGGAACATGAATTTAATAAAAAAATTAAGAGAATAAAAAAAATCTTCTTCGGCATATTAAATTATTACCAGATTGAGATCTAAGTTAGTATAGGAAATATTTGTTAAGCGTTAACAGCAAGATTGGAAGGCCTTAGTGTACTCTTTCTTTCTGAGATAATTACATCACCTATTTCTAAGCAAGTAAAAGCATTTTTATTTTTAAATAATTTGCTTAAAAACATATTTGTCAGCTCATGCCCGCCCTGGTAGCATTTTACTTTACCGATAACTCTATAACCAGACAATAAAAAGTCTCCGGCTAAATCTAAAATTTTATGGTTTACAAATTCTTTTGGATTTCTTAATCCACTTTCATTTAAAACTTTCTCTTCATCTACTACTACGGCATTTTCTAATGACCCACCTTTTGCAAGACCAAGTTTTTTTATTTTTTTAATATCTTCAAATAAACAAAAAGTTCTTGAACTACAAATATCCTCTAATTGATCTTCATTAAAATTTATATAATTTTGTTGATTGCCTATTATCTTATTTTTATAGTTAAGCTGAAAATCTACCTCAAAAGAATTTTTACTTGTTTCAATTTCAATTTTTCTTGTTCCATCTTTAAGATTTACATTATTTAAAATTTTAAGATATTTTCTTTTTTTAGATTGAGGAACGATTTCAGTTTTTTTTAGAATTTCTAAAAAATTTTTTGCTGAACCGTCCATTATTGGAACTTCTTCATTGTCTATTTCAATAATCGCATTATCTATTTCTGCTATAAAAAGAGCAGCTAGTAAATGTTCGACAGTTGATACCTTAATACCATTTTTATTTTTTAACGTTGTACACAATTTTCCTTCTGAAACATTTTTATAATTTGCTTCAATAAAATTATTTTTGTCTAGGTCTATTCTCTTAAAAACTATTCCTTTGTCGGGCTCACCAGGAAGTATACAAATTTTAGAGACTTTGCCTGTATGCAATCCTATACCCTCAAGACTTACAGATTTAGTAATAGTGTGCTGATATTTTTTTAGCATCTGGCTTTTATACCCAATTATTGTTTTCCAATTAAAACAACTAATGTTTCTGAAAATAACAAGTTTTAATTAAAAAAAAGATTAAAGAATCTCTCAATTATTGACTTTTTATTTACAACTATTGGAACTGCCTCTTTTTTCCACCCATATTGAACAATTTTAAAAGCATCGCTATACAACTTTTCATAATCTTGAGCTTCAAGAAGATTTAGTTGGTGGTTATCTTTTGCTGAAAAAAATAGCTTATAATTATTTAGTAATGGTTTTGTATATCTCTCGTCATTTATTCTTAGAAAAATAGGAACTTTTTTCTTTAAAAAAAAATTTAAATTAATATTTTTAAATAACATAATTTCGGATAATTCTTTTATTCTTGCGGAAGCAATCTCAAAAATAAATTTCTTTTTAATTTCTCTATAATTAATTCCTATAAAAAATTTTTTTTCAATAAGATCTGTTTTTAAAATTTGGCTTGAAGAATCTGAATTTATTAAAATTTCTTTTACACTTTCAATTCCTAGGCCAGTGATCTTGGATATATCATTTAAAACAATATCTGAACCAAAAGTAAAATCTTGAAAAAATTTAAGAGAAGAATTTTGAAAATAAATAACTTGCGAAATATTTTTACCTATTTCAATTTTTAAGAATGATTCTAAATTTATGTTTTCATTAATCAAATTAGCTCCTTGAATAAATTTCTTAGAAATAATTTTTTTAACTCTTAAATTACACTTGTTTAAAATATTAATTAAGTTTTCATAATTATTGGAATTAATTAAAAAAAAAGATAGCTCATGAGAATAAAAGTCTCCAAAAAGGCCTATAGGTAAATTTTCAATTTCCTTTTTATCTAAAACGTATTTTGAATTAAAAATATGTAAGATAGTTTTATCTTTTTCAATTTCAATTATTTTTGATTTTAACGAATTTAAAATATAAGTTATATTCTCTTTTAAAAGTTGTGATCTGTTCAATTTTTTATAACCTGAAAAATTAATAATTGAGTTATCAAAATTAGAAACTATCAAAACTACTTCTTTAAAAATGATGTTAAGTTTTTGTTCAATTGAATAAATATTTTTCTTAAAAATATCTAAAATAGATTTGGCATCATTAATTTTACCATTGTAAATTCCTTCGATTGGAACTGAATTTTTAAATAGCAATTTAAATTGATTCTCTTCATTAATACTCGCCACTACAAAAAAAAAATCAAAATTGTTTATTTCTATAAAAAGAATTGATGAATATTTCTTCATAAGCTACTTTAAGATAAGTTGATCATTAATTCTATAATCAAATATTTTATATTTTTCAAAATTATTTTGATCTTTAATATCAATGAAATTTTTAAGACTTTTTTTATAATTTTTTAAAGGAAGTTTTATTGTTTGATTTTTTTTTGTTACCATATCCCATCTGTTTGACCCAAATAAAAAAAATGTATTTATTTCATTTATTGGATAGTTAATATTTTTTAAAGTTCTGTAGAAAAGAGTAAATTTTTTATGGTCTCCAAAAACTAAAGGTAAATTCTCAAATTTTTTTATATCTTTAAATTCTATTATTTCACCCTTATTTGTGTAAAGTTTTTTTTCTTTTTTATTCTGTATTATTGCGATTGGTTTTTTTTCATAAATTTCTATATTTAACTCTTTTGGATAAATTTTTTTTATCTTAAAACTATCTATAAAATCTAATTCAGCAAACTTATTCTCAATTTTTCTTGTGTTCAGCAAAAAAAGATTCTTCTCATACAAAAAAGATAATTTGCTTTTAATTTGAGCTTCATTAATAATTTCATTATTTGTTATTGTAATCTTTTTTATATTTAAACCTGATAACAAACTAATATTATTTTGAATATTATAAGTGCTTAATAGTAAAAATAAAACTAAAGCGATTAATAATCGTTTTTTCATCTATTTATACTTGCGTCTAATAAAATCTTCTCAATTAAATCAGGAAATTTTATTCCTATGTAACTAGCAATCTCTGGTACCAATGAAAGGTCAGTCATTCCAGGTTGAGTATTAATTTCTAAAATATAAAATTTATTATTGAAAAATTTAAAATCTGTTCTAGTAACTCCTTTACATCTAAGAGCTAAATGAGCTTTTTTTGCTATTTTTAAAACTTTTTTATAATTCATTTTGCTTATTCTCGCTGGCATAATATGTTTTGTTTTAGCAGCCTTAGTATACTTAGCCTTATAATCATAAAATAATCTTTTTGGGACTAGTTCTATTGCCCCCAAAGCAGATTTAGACATGACTGCTACTTGAATTTCTTGTCCACCTATGAATTCTTCAAAAATCAATTGATTGTATTTCTTAAAGAGGATTTTAGCAGAAATTTCCAAGTCCTCTATTTTATTCGCAATTTTAACTCCCAAACTTGATCCTTCATTTATGGGTTTTAATACAACAGGAAAACCAATTTTTTTTCTTTTTAAATATTTTTTAAAAGTGATTTTTTTTGCCTCATTTTTTTTAAGAGTGAAATATTTTGGTGTTAAAATCTTATTTTTTAGAAAAATTTCTTTTGATATAATTTTATTCATTGAATTATAGGAACTCTCAATGCCTGAGTGTGTGTAAGGAATCTTTAAGTACTCAAAATAACTCTGTGCAACCCCATCTTCTCCATCTTTTCCATGTAATGCGTTGAAAATTACGTCGGTCTTTTTTTTATCAATTAGATTAAAATTTTTAAATTTTGGATCAAATTTTGATACTTGGTATTTTTTTTTTTTAAGTGCTTTAATACACGCCTTGCCACTGTCAAGACTAACAGCTCTTTCTCCTGAGGTTCCTCCGAGTACTACAAGAACTCTTCTGAATTTTTTTTTAATCACCAATTATTTTAATCTCCAGCTCCAGATTAACTCCTGTTTTATCACTTACAGTTTTTTTAACTTTATTTATCAGTCTTTCTATATCAGCTGAATTGGCATTTCCATTATTGACAAAAAAATTACAATGTTTTTTTGAAATAGTTGCATCTCCTTCACTAAATTTATCACATCCGCTCGCTTTAATTAATTGCCAAGCTTTTTTATCACTAGCAAAATTTTTAAAAGTACTTCCACAAGTCTTTATTTGGCTTGGCTGTGATAATTTTTTTTTCTCAATAAATTCACTTTGTTTTTTTTCAATTATTTCTTTTGGCATTAGTGGCCCTTTAAGTTTTACAGAAGTAATTATTAATCCGCTCGGTAAATTTGTTCCTCTATAGTAAAATTTTATTTGATCACTCGGTATTTCTTTTTCTTTAGCCTCATTGATATCAATTACATTAATTGACACTAAAATTTTAGAAATATCACAATCGTAACAGCCACTATTCATAATTACTGCTCCTCCGATAGAACCTGGTATACATGAGAGAAATTCAAAATTTCCAATACTGTGATCTTTAGCAAAATTAGATACTTTTCTATCAAGCGAGGCTGCTCCTGCTACTATAGTCTCCTTATCTATTAAGCTAATATCAGAAAAACCTGTTCCAAGTTTAATGACAACGCCTTTAATGCCTTTATCTCTTATTAGTGTGTTTGAGCCAGCTCCTAAAATTGTAACATTTAATTTATACTTTTTTAAGTTATCAATTAAAAATTCAATTAATTGATTTTTGTTTTTTGGTTTAAAAAAATACTCTGCCGGTCCACCTAAGTTAAACCAACTATAATTTGATAGGTCAGTAAAATTGGAAATGTTTTTATCAAACTTTTTTATTAATTCTTGATTGTAGCTCATAATATGTTTTTTAAACCTCTCATATATTTTGATATTAATCCTGCTCCCATACCTATTATAATTTCATCATCAATTAAATTTTTTTGTAAATATTTTTCAATCTCAAAATAGTCTTTAACCAATACTACCTGGTTTTTTGAAAATTTTGAAATTAACTTTGCAAATTCAATTGCATTAAATCTAGGGTCCCTTTTTTCACCTGCTGCATATATTGGACATAGGAAAACTATATTTGATTTTACAAAAGATTTAGCAAATTCTTTTTTTAGAGATAACACCCTTGAGTACCTATGAGGCTCAAAAATAGATATTATTTTCCTTTTTTTGTATACATTTCTAACTCCATCTAAAATAGATTTTATTTCTGTTGGATGGTGTGCATAATCATCATAAAAATCATTTTTACTTTTACTAAAAATTTTGGTCATTCGCCTCTGTACACCTGAAAATTTTTTTAAAGATCTCTTTATAATATTATGATTTACTCCTAAATTTAAACATATAGTAATAGCTGCCGCAGCATTTAATACGTTATGTTTTCCTAATAACTGTAGTTGAATATTTTTAATTTTTTTATTTTTTTTCTTTATATCTTTATAGTTTAAATCAAAAATTGTATAATTAATTTTATACTTAATATTCGAAATTTGATAATTTGCAGATTTGCATTCACCATACGTAAGTATATTTTTATTTCTCAGTCTATTAAATATTTTTTTTATATTTTTACTATCTATACACACGATAGATTTTCCTGTAGGTGGGGTTTTTTCGATAAATTTAATAAATGAATTTTCTAAATTTTTATAATTTTTGTAGAAATCAATATGCTCATAATCAATATTTGTTACTATTGAATAGTTGATAGGTAGTTTCAGAAAACTTCCATCTGACTCATCTGCCTCTAAAATTGCCCACTCACCTTTACCTAATTTTGCATTACTATTAAAAGAATTTATAACACCACCATTTACAATAGTAGGATCAAGTTTTTGATCGGAGAGTATTTTTGAGACTAATGATGTAGTGGTTGTTTTTCCATGAGATCCCGTGATAATAATATTTTTTTTTAACGAGACTACGTCCGCTAAAACCTCTGCTCTTGAGTAAATAGGTATTTTTTTTTTCCTAGCATATTTTATTTCGCTATTATTATTTTTAATTGCAGAAGATCTAACCAATATAGTCGAGCTTTTTACATTTTTTTTAGAGTGTCCAATAAAAACTTTTATTCCTGCTTTATTACAACTTATAGTATTTTTATTTTTATTTTGGTCACTACCTTGAATTTTGAAACCCATGTTTTTCATGATTTGAGCTAAACCGCTCATTCCAATACCGCCAATTCCAACGAAGTGAATTAATTCTTTTTGACCTAAGTTAATTTTTTTCATCTATTATTTTTTCTAATGCTTGGTTTATATTGTTATAAACATTTTTGTCAGAAAATTGACTTTGATTCTTTTTAATTTTATCTAATTTTGAATTATCATTATAAAGTTCTTGAATAAGAGGTTGAAGTTTATCTTTTAGATCTTTTTCCTCTACTAAAAAAGCAAAATTCCTTTTTTTATAAAAATTTGCATTTATAAATTGATGATTGTCTGCTGAAGAAGGTAGAGGTACTGAAATAAAAGGAATATTTACATTCGTTAGTTCAGCTAACATTGACGAGCCTGATCTAGTAATAGCTAAATTTACTTTAGAAAAATATTCTAATAAATTTTTGCTAAAATTAAATATTTCAAAATCAATTTTTGCTTTTTTATAAAATGAAATTAATTCCTCATTTTGATTTGATAAACAGTGTTGATAGATTTTTAAAGATATATTGTTATCTAAGCATTTCTTAAATATGTTTGGAAGTGTTTCTGCAAATACCTTAGCTGCTTGGCTTCCGCCAAGAACAAGTATTCTTATTTTATTATAATCAGAACTTTCATTTGTAAAATTTAAAATTTCTTTTCTAATGATATTTCCTACCTGAATAATTTTATTTTCATATTTTTTTGGTATACCCTTAAGTTCTTTATTAGATACAAAGATTTTGTTTGTAAAAGGTAATAGATACTTATTTGCTTTTCCTATTATTAAATTATTTTCATAAATTATTAATCTAATTTTTAAAATTTTTGCTGCAATACTAATAGGAAAAGACGCATATCCACCCATTCCAAAAATAATTGATGGTCTATTAAATATTAAAAAAAATAATGATCTCAAAATTGAAAACGAAATTAAAAATGATGAAAAAATCATTTTAAATATATTTTTTGTAATAAGGGGCGATGAGGGTAAGATATTAATTTTAATATCTCCAAAAAGTTTTGAATATTTAAAACCCCTCTTATCAGTTACTATATTTACATCAAAATTTTTCCCTATTAAATGTAAGGCTAAATTTAAACCGGGAAACACATGACCCCCTGTTCCCCCTACCGCTATTAATGCTCTTTGTTTTTTATTCATATAAATAAGTTCTATTTTTTGTATAATTTAAAATTGCTCCAGCTAGTACTGCACTACCGATTAAAGAAGATCCTCCATAACTAAGAAAAGGCAAGGTCATGCCTGTTGTCGGTATAAGGCTTGTGTTAACACCGACATGTATAAAAGTTTGAAATATCAATAATGCTGCTAAACCACATAAAGAAAATTTTGTTAATTGGTCTTCTTGATTGATGCAATTTTTAATTATTCTAGATGAAATATATAAAAATATAAAAATTATTATTATTGAAATTATTGATCCATATTCCTCAGATATAATAGCTATTATGTAATCTGTATGAGCTTCTGGAACACTGTCTTTAAGAATTCCTTCTCCCATACCTTGGCCTTTTAATCCGCCGAGTTTAATAGCATCAAGTGCTGATGAAGATTGAAATTTATCACCCTTGCTTGGGTCTATAAATGTTACTAAGCGATTAATAATGTAGCCGAACTTATCAGGCATTAAATACAATAATAAACTGATTGAAATTAAAAAAATTGTAAAAAAACTAATAATGAAAAATAAGCTTACTCCAAACACAAATACTGTAGCAATCCAGCTCATTATTAATAAAATTGATTGGCCAAGATCTGGTTGATCAATTAAAAGAATAATTACAGAAGATAATAGTAAAAAACTAAAAATATACTTAGTCTCTGAATTTTTAAATTTTTCCGCAGTCAAAATTCTAACAGTTACTAAAATAAAAAATGGTTTTAATATTTCGATTGGTTGTAATCTAAAGAAATAGAAATCTAACCATCGCTTTGCCCCTTTTACTTCAATTCCTATGATTGGAACAATTGCCAAAAGAATGAAAGAAAGAATAAATAAAGGTATGATAAACTTTTTAAATGTAGAAGTTTCAACTATTGAAATTAAAATCATAACAAACACAGCCAATAAAGTAAAAATTAAATGTTTTGAGAAGAAAAAATAGTTGTCTTTATCTAGCCTTTCTCCTGCTAGTGGAGATGTAGATGAGAATGAAAAAAAGACACCTAGGAAAAATAAAATTATGAAACTAAAAAAAATTTTTTTGTCAATATTACGCCAATAATTAACAAAACTAAGTTTAAATGAATTTTCTTGCATAATATTTGCTTAGTCTTTTAAATTCAGCTCCTCTTTTTTCAAAATTTAAGAATTGATCGAATGACGCAGATGATGGACTGAGTAAAATAGTACTATCTTTTTTATTTAAAAATTTTACATCTTTAACTGCTTGATGTAATGCATTATTCAAATTTTTAAAAACGTTAAAATTTACTTGATTTTGTAATTGTTTTTTAAAAAAAATTTTATGTTTTCCAAATATGTAAGACATAATAATATTCTTATTTATATCTTTTAAAATTAATCGGTCATTTTTTTTTGGCAATCCTCCGACTATCCAAAAAATATTTTTTGTATTTTTTAATGCAAATTTTGTGGCTTGAAAAGATGTTGCTTTTGAGTCATTAATAAATGTGCAGTTTTTCTTTTTAAGAAAAATTTCATATCTATGAGGTAAACCTTTAAAATTTTTCAAAGACTTAATAAATGATTTCTCACTTATTTTAAGTAATTTAGATAAATAAAAAATGAATGACATATTTTCATCATTAATATTTGAGCAAAGGTATGGGTTTTTAATTTTAGGTTTGAATATTTGATATTTTTGTAACTTCGGTACAACCAACTTACCAAATAAATTTTTACTTTTAAAAAGAGTTCTAAAATTTTCATTAACTAGAGAGTATTGATTTTTTTTTTGATTTTGAAAAATTTTAAATTTAGATTGAATATAATTTTTCATATTCCCGTGCCAATCCAGATGATCATTAGTAATATTTAGTAAAATCGCATAATCGGGTGAAATAAATTTAGAGTAGTTTAATTGAAAAGAAGAAGCTTCAATTATTAAGAAATTTTTTTTATTAATTTTATGATTAAGAATAGGAGTTCCGATATTACCTCCTAACAAAACTTTATAGCCATTTTTTTTAAGCAGATGATCTAAAATTTTACAAGTTGTTGATTTCCCATTTGTACCTGTAATGACAATGCTTTTATTGAATCTTTTAATTAAGTAAATTAAATCAATATCAGTAATAATTTTATTTTTGAATTTTTTTAAAATTTTTTTATATCTAGATGTTTTTAAATTTATTCCTGGACTTAAAACTATATAATCTACCTCCTTTATACTTTTTTTTAAATTTTTAGACCTTTTTTTTTGATATAAATTTTTATTAAAATCATCCCAAACCGTAAAGTTTTTTATATTATTTTTTTCAAAAAATTTTACGACTGATCGTCCAGTCAATCCAAGTCCATAAACTAAAAAAGATAGTTCTTTAAAATTTTTAAGAGAGACCATCTATTACCTTAATTTTAATGTAGCTAATCCAATTAAAGCCAAAATTATTGCTATGATCCAAAAACGAATTACTATTGTAGGCTCTGCCCAACCTTTTTTTTCAAAATGGTGATGAATAGGCGCCATTTTAAAGATTCTTTTGCCGGTTAACTTGAAAGAAATGACTTGAATAATCACTGATACTGTTTCTAAAACAAATAATCCTCCAATAATTGCTAATACAATTTCATGTTTAACTATTATTGCTATTGCAGCTAAAGATCCACCTAAAGAAAGTGATCCAGTATCTCCCATAAAAATTTTTGCTGGAGGAGCGTTGTACCAAAGAAAACCTAAACAAGCGCCCACAACTGATCCGCAAAAAATAGATAGCTCTCCTACATCTGGAATGTATTGAATTTGAAGATACTCAGAGAAAATAGTGTTTCCAACTACATAAGAAATTAGTGTAAATGAAAGTGCTACTAACATTACAGGAACTGTTGCCAAACCATCAAGACCATCGGTTAAATTTACAGCATTTGATGCTCCTATTATTACAATTAATCCGAAAGGAATAAAAAAAATTCCTAAATCCAAGATTAAGTTTTTTAAAAAGGGGAAATAAAGATCATATAAATATTCATGATTGGAATAATTTATTAATATAAACAATGTTACAGATCCAATTATTAGTTGGCCTATAAATTTGTATCTTGATTTCAAGCCACTTGAATTTTTATATTTAATTTTAAGTATGTCATCTAGTAATCCTAAGCCTCCTAAACTTAATGAAACAAATATTAATGTCCAAACATAAATATTTCTTAAATCTGCCCACAATATGGTACTAAAAAGTATACCAATTATAATAATGACTCCTCCCATAGTTGGTGTCCCGGATTTTTTGACAATATGATCTATTGGACCATCCTGTCTGATAGGACCCGTAATCATTTTTTCTGAAAAAATCTTAATTAATGGAGCGCCAATTATAAAAACAACAATTAGCGAAGTCATTACTGATAAACCTGTTCTAAAAGTTAAATATTTAAATACATTTAGAAAAGAATATTGATCTATAAAAGATGTGAGAAAA
>MDTD01116644.1_pt1 | contig 14520 bp, 14 predicted proteins | sample 811221 | NCBI WGS metagenome assembly MDTD01 (sample SAMN05326646, study PRJNA326480) | marine metagenome | isolation source: seawater | place: Pacific Ocean: South West | collected 2011
ACAATGATTATTGGTGAAGTAATTGGAATTTTTATAAATGATAAATTTATCAAAAATAACAGAGTAGATAGTGTATCAATGCGTTATATTGCTAGAATGGGATATAGTGAGTATACAACTGTTTCTTCAAAATTTAATTTAAAAAGAAGATAAAAATCATTTAATTTTACACAACAATTTTATGGACTTAAATTTAAAAAATAAATAATATTATTAAACTTGGTAGAAGAAATAATGTTTATTCAATGTTAGAAAAAAAATATGAAAGAATCTACTCTTAAAAAATAGAATTTGTAAAATTATTGGAAATTAACAAGATCGTTCTCAAATTTTTTAATTATATTTTCTGAACCAAATTTATATATGTGATTAAAAATATAAAATTTGTTATAATCTATAGAAGTGTTAGATGTGTGCCACATAGAGAGTAGTTTTTTTCCATCTTCAAAGTTTTGATTGAGGTAAAAAGATTGAATAAAAGGTGTAAGTTCAGAATAATTCTCAACATAGAGTAAATCATTATCAGTAACTATTCGAAAATAATTTTCAACTTGATTATGATCTTCAAGATCAAGGGCTAAATTTGCCTTTTGATAATAGTAACACCAGTTTTTACTTAGATCAATTCTGGTAATTTTTTCTTTTAAAATATGAAATAAATTTCTATTTGTCTTAAAAGGTGGCTCGTCACCTATTAGCCATCTATATTTAAATTCTTTATTATCAGATTTATAAATAATTTGACTTTCATTTATTCTATTTTGTAAAGGCTCAATATTCATATAACAAGCATTTGGGATCATTGGTTCATTGTCTAAAATAGGTAAGTTTTTATCAGTTTCACATCTATCATTTTGTATTTGTAAATTAATTTTCATACAACTCTTATTTTTAGATACTAAAATAATATTATTAAAATCTGGATTAATATTTTTACCGTAATAGCTATACCAGCCATCTTGATTTAACCAAAATCTCTTAGATCTGTGATCTAAAGCAGTCTCAAAAGGTAAGGTCTGAATATCTAATAATTCTGAACTATTCTTTGAATAAATAAAATCAAAGAAAAACCAAGAATACTGTTTAAAATAATCTGCAGTCTCAATTGGCATATCTACCATGAATACAGTTTTTGATTTAATATCAGGTATTCTCCAAGCTAATTGCCAGTATAAATTTTGATGTTCTGACCAACTTTTTAGATAAAATCTAGATGTATTTATTGCACTAATTGAAAATACAAAAATTATACTACACATGATTGTAGTAAAAAAACTTTTTGGTAAAATTTTATTTGAATATAAAAAAAATATTATCCCGAAAAGTAATATAATATATCCTAAATTTGCAGTTAGAAAATGTCGCGATGTGTCTCCAAAACCAGGTGCACTTCTTGTTATTATATAAGGAAACAAATTTGAAAAAAATAAAAATAATCCAACTATTAAAATATAAATACTATAATTATGTTCTTGATAATAATTGTCTATATTTTTTATAAACCAAATATAAATTAATATTGTAGTAATGATACTTGGTAATATTAAGAAAATGCTAGGTTCAACAAAAAATATTTTTAAATTTAAATAAAAGACATCAAAAAATAAATATTGAATAGAATTTAAAAATTCTAAAATAACTCTTGGTATGCTGATAATTTTTAAATCATAAATATGTTCGTAATAACCATAACTTGGAAAAAAATACGTTTTAAAAAAAACTAAAACTGAAATTATAAAAAAAGGTAAAAGTAAAATAATTAAATTAGAAATTATTCTATTAATTTTGTAATTATTTATAATTGTATAAGATAATAAAACACTAAATCTCAGTGACTCTAAAAAAACAAAAGCTTCGTGAGAATATGCTGCAAAAGTAAATAATATGATTGAAATAAAATAATAAAAATAAAATTTCTTAACCCTAATTAATGAAAAAATAAAAAATATAATTGATAAAAGGTATATTGATAAAAATAATAAGTAAGGAATTTGAACCATTGCTATATTATTGACAGCAGGGCTCAATAAATAAAGTATTGAGATTATCGAATTAATTATTTTGTGATTTGGGAATAATAAATTTAAAATTATATATATTAAGTAAGCATTTAATAAAATAAATATAAATTTTTTTATTGACCAAAGGAAAAAACCAAAACTACCAAATTTATCAACTAAACTAATTAAAAAAAAGTCAATAATTCCAACTACTTCATGTCGTAATTCTGAAAAAGGAATTAAAAAGTTTTTTAAAGATCTATCATGGATATAAAAATTTCTTATCCAAATTCCATCATCAAAATAATATCCTTGGATCATTAAAATTAGACCCCAACTCAATATTGATAAAATAAAAATTTTTGTAAAAAAAGAAGAAGATATTATAAAATCTTTTATGTTTATCTTTTTCATTTATTTTAAGTCACTTTTTTAAAATATTTTATAAAAAATTAACATGCAAAGGTTTAGTACCATTTGCTTTTGGAATTTTAGCTTCTCCTTTAATATGATTATCAAGAGCTTCACTGACATAATGCTGTATAGGGAGTGTACCCATCATAGTTTGGGAATCAAAATATGGAGAGGCTAAGTAATCCATAATTTTCCAATATCTGTCAGATTTAAAAATGTCTTTAAATCTTTCATCAACATAATTGCCAATATGAAATTTGGAGTATCGAGCATTAAAAAACATTCCTGATGGAGCTACTAAGCCACTTCCACTAATTTGAAGTAAAAATTGAGGTCCATAAAATCTTTTATATGTTGGCTTTCCTCCATTTTTAATTTTATCCCATTTTACTATTATCTTTGTTTCATCATTTGTTAATTTTTCTGCTTCTTCTAATTTCTCATAAAGTGATGAATATTTTGAATAATCAACTCCTAATGTTCCCATTTCATCATCAGAACAATGCTTAATAACACCATAATCAACACCTAAATCAATTGCTAGTTTAGCAAATGGTAATATTTCATCTTTAAATTCAGGCATCAATACCATTTGAATTCCAAGTGTTACATTGAGTTTTAATTTTTTCTTTAAGTCAACTGCGTACTTTATATGACTCATAGCTCTTTCATATACGTGGGTATGCTCAGGACCTTTAAACATTATTTTAGAATATCCTTCAGGGGTACCTGCAGCAACTGTAAATCTAACCCAAGTTAAATGTGGCAGAACTTGATCTATTTTTTCAGGCTCCCATTCCCATCCATTTGTTGCATTGCCAACATCTATTCCAGACTTTGAAGCATGCTGTATAAAAGGAACATAAGCTTTTGATAATGTGCTTTCTCCATCAGAAATTAATGAAACACCTTTAACACCAACCTCAGCGAAATCATCTACCAGGTCTAGAGCTTCTTTAACTTTTATAGTTGATCTTTCTTGTGGTTCTTGAACCATAGCATAACAAAATGAACACATTGCACCACAAGCTCTGGTTAGTGCCATATCAACACTCACTGGTGCAATTTTTTCATTGTTTTCCCAGGCTTCTACTCTGTCGTGGTGGTATGATAATTTATGAGAATCTAAAATTAACTTACCTTCTTTGGTATCGACAGCATTCTTTTGAAACTTTTCTATATCTAAATTATTTGCTATTTCATTCATATTTAATTTATTTTTCTGACTTTATTTCAATTCCTCTAAGATTCCTAAGCTTACTTTTGTCTCCAACTGGTTCTAACCATATAGTTATTCCTTGGTCAATTGTATTTTTTATAATTTGTTCTAGTTCAAGCAAAAGTACCCCTCTTTCACTAGCTTTAATTGATTTTTCTGTTCTTAAAATTACATATCCATTTTTTTCAGCCTTAGTTATTTCAAAACTTTCGTATGCAGGGTTTTTAATTAATATGTTTGAAATTAATTTTATTCTTTCTTGTTCAGATAGATTAATCCAAATTTGATTTGGCTCAGGAGAATTTTCAAATGAAATTTCTTTGCTAATTAAATTATCCAATTCGTAACCTCTCTAAATTACTATTAAAGTAATATAATAAATACTATTATATTTAAAAAGGTCCAGTGAAATGCTTATTTGGAATATCACTTGCTCTGTAATTCTTGAATCTACTAGATAAACCAGTGAAGTTTTTATTTAATATTTTACTAATCTGCATGCAAATATCAACACAATCAGGATAACATAGTTTAGCTAAACTCCTAGTGCTAGGTATGGGTGTATCAGCTATACCAACCCTTGAAACAATAATATTTTTATCAAAATTTTTATGTGTAGTAACTTTTGTAATTACCTCTGAGCTTATACCATATTGTGTCCACCCATTATCTACTACTAAAAGTTTTTTTGTCTTATTTACAGATTTAATTATTGGATTAATATCAAGAGGTCTTAATGTTCTTAAATCAACCACTTCAGCATCAATAGAATAATTTTTTAAAATTTCTGAAGCTTTCATTGATTCTATTGTCATATATGAACTGGAAACTATTGTTACGTCCTTACCTTTTTTTGCTATTTTTGATTTTCCGATAGGAATTTTATAAAATTTATTTGGTACTTGACTATATGTTGAATGGAGCCATCTATGTTCAAAAAATATTACAGGATCTTTATCAGCAATGCTTGATATTAACATACCCTTAGCATCATATGCGGATGACGGACTAACAACTTTTAAACCAGGTATGCTTGCAAATAAATTTTCTAAACTTTGAGAATGCTGTGGGCCCTGCCCCCAACCTCTTCCAATAATTAATCTAATTACTATAGGAACATTCATTTGACCATTGTTCATGTAAAACCATTTAGCAGCTTGATTAATAATTTGATCCATTGTCAGTAAAGCAAATTCTACTCTTTGATGACATAAAACTGGTTTAAACTTACCAAGTGACATTCCAATAGCAAAACCGGTTATGGCATTTTCAGATGTTGGCATATCAAAAACTCTATCTTTTCCAAAAACTTCAAATAAATTATTTGTAGTTCCAAATATTCTTTTGGGATCATCAACTCCCAAGCCCATTATAACTACCTTTTTATCTAGTTTCATTGATTGGAGTAGAGCTTCATTAATTGCTTCTGCATAATTTATATTTCTATTTTTATTTTTATTTTTATTTTTCATTTTTTAGTCTGCATAAATATATTTGAATAGTTTATCTTTTTTTGGAAATTTACTTTTTTTTGCAAAATCAAATGACTGGGATATTTCTTTATCTATTTTGTGATAAACTTTTTTTAATTCTTCTTTTGACAAAACTTTTTGTTTAATAAGTTGTTTTTTATATTTTTCTATGGGACAATTGTTTAACCATCTATTTAATTCCCTCTTATTTCTATAATTTAGATGATCATCGTTATTTGGGCCGCAATGCTCTAAAACTCTGTAAGTGGATAGTTCAATTAGAATTGGTTTATTTTTTTTTCTAATTGAGTGTATGATTTTTTGTGTTTTTGTAAAAATTTCCTCTACTTTATTTCCATTCATTCTATAGCTTTCAACTCCCATTGATTTTGAAACATTTGAAATTATTCTATTAGCTGGTTGACGATTTTTTATGTTTGAATAAACAGAAAAATAATTATTTTCACAAACGAAAAGAATTGGCAAATTATGTAAAGCTGCAAAATTTATACTCTCATAAAAAACACCCTCTTCTGTTGCACCTTCACCAAAAAATATTACAACTACTTTACTTGATCTATTCAATTTGTTTGCCCAAGCTAAACCAACCCCTATTGGAATTGTGCTGCCGACAATTGGAACAGCAGCAATTAATCCTGCTTTGATATCTATAAGGTGCATTGAGCCACCTTTACCACCGGCGCAGCCCGTTTCTTTTCCAAATAACTCACTAATCATTTGATTCAAATTTCCACCCTTAGCTAAATAATGAAAATGTGATCTGTGAGCACTAAAAACCTGATCCTTATCTTTTAAATTCAAACATATTCCACTTGAAATTGCTTCTTGACCAACAGATAGATGTACAGGGCATCTCATTTGTTGATTTGAATATTCTGAAGATATTCTTTCTTCAACCATTCGCATTCTAATCATGGAATAAAGCAAGTTGAATTTAGTTTTTTTATTCATTATCCTATTTATAAAACTTATTTACTAGGTTTGAAATTTTAATTATGTGCTTGCTATTAAGACTTTCATTTATTGGTAACGTCAGTATTCTCTTCGCTTGAGTTTCAGTATTAACAAAATCTCCTTTTTTATAATTTAAGTGCTTTGCAGCCTTTTGAAGGTGTATCGGTATAGGATAATGTATTGCAGTTCCAACACCATTTTTATTTAAATATTCTCTTAATTTATCTCTTTTATCAACCTGTATTACAAACGTATGATAAGTATTAAATTGATAATTTTCCTCATTTGGAAAAAAAATATACTTTGTATTTAAATGCTTGCTGTAAGTTTTGAAATTTTCCCTTCTTTTTTTTATCACTTTATTTAAATTTTTAATTCTATAATTTAAAATTGCTGCTTGAATTGTATCCATTCTGGACACATAACCAAATCTATCAACGAAATTTCTATTTTTTAATCCGTGATTTCTTAATTGTTTAGCTTGATCAAAAATTTTTTTGTCATTAGTAACTAAATAACCAGAATCTCCAATGGCATTCAAATTTTTGAGAGGGTGGGCGGAAAAACAACCTACCTTACCAAAACTACCTGCGGGCATATTATTAAATTTAGCATTAATTGATTGTGCTGCATCTTCAATAATTGGTATTGAATATTTTTTTGATAAGTTGATTATTTTATCCATATCAGAAACTCTGCCTGTTAAATGTACTGGCATAATTGCTTTTGTTTTATTTGATATTTTGTTTTCAATTAGTTTTGTATCAATGTTTTGATCTGCTTTCACGTCTACAAAAACTGGTTTAGCTCCAATATGTACAATAGAGGCAACAGAAGCTATAAATGAATTTGGAGTAGTAATAACCTCATCTCCTCTTCGGACCCCGATCAAATACAAACCAATTGTAAGGGCATCTGTTCCACTATTAAGTGCTACAGCATATTTAGTTTTTGTATAATTAATTATTTTTTTTTCAAACTTTTCTATTTCTTTTCCACCAACCCAATCCTGCCTAGATATTACTTGATCTATAACTTTTAGAAGAATTTTTCTTTCCAGTTTCCATTGAGAGAATAAATTAACATAAGGGATAAAATCACTTTTCATGAATAAAAATTCTTAACAGTAGAAATTATATAATCTAATTCTTCTTTGGTTCTGTGCTGATCACATGGAAAAGTAATTATTTTTTTTGTGTGTTCATCTGATACGGGAAAATCACCAAGTTTATGCTTCAAATGCTTAAGGGCTTCTTGTCTATAGATAGGTATTGGATAGTGAACTTTTGCTTCGATACCTTTTTCAATACAATATTTAAGTAATTCATCTCTATTTTCTGCAAAAACAATGTATAGGTGAAATACGATTCTATAGTTTTGAGGTCGTGGAGGTAATTTTATCTCAGGTATTTCATCAAAAGACCTGTCCATATATTTAGCGTTTTCAATTCTTTTATCTGAAATTTCTTTAGCCTTAGGTAATAACCAGTTACCTACTACTGCCTGGAAAGTATCAAGTCTTGAATTGTAACCTAAAAGCTGAACAGTATCTCTATCCTTTAAACCATGATTTCTTAATAATTTCATTTGATTATATAGTTTGTCATCATTGGTAACTATAACGCCTCCATCAGACCAAACATTTATATTTTTAAGTGGATGAAGAGAAAATGCACCAGCTAAACCCCATGTGCCAGCATTTTTATTATCTATTGCACCAAGTATAGACTGGCATGCATCTTCAATTATAGGAATATTATATTTCTCACTTAGTTTGATTAAACGTGGCATGTTTGTCATATATCCAGTGAAGTGTACTGGGACAATTGCTTTGGTTTTACTATTTATTTTAGACTCAATTTGATTAACATCCATACAAAATGTATCATCACAATCTACAAAAATAATTTTTACACCTAATTCATTTATTGCACCAACGGTAGCAACAAAAGTATTTGCGGCGGTTATTACCTCATCCCCAGGTTTTAAATTAAGATACTTGAGGGGTAATTTTATTGCATCAGTTCCAGAATTAACTCCAACAGCAAATTTAGTACCAATTAAGTTGGCAAAGTTTTTTTCAAATATATCAAGTTCCTTACCTAAGGTAAAATCACCAGTTTTTACAAAATTTTTTAGATTTTCCCATAAATCATCTGCATCTTTAAACTGTCTTTCTAAATATGAATATTCTACTTTCATGATACTATTTCAATTTTATAGAATTCATTTTTTTAATATTAAAATAATTTTCATTTTCTAAACTATTTTTAAATAAGTTATTATTAAACGATTTAATTAAATCTTGTATTGCATTTTCTACAGTAAAGCTTGTTTTAAAATTTAATTTATTTAAAATTTTGTTAGATGAAATATGATAAGACCTATTATCATCAGTTTTTTCAATTTTTAAATCAATTTTTTTTTTTCATATTATTTTTTACCATATTAGCAATCTCTAGCACTGACATGTTTTGAAATCCAACATTGAATATCTCACCTGCTATTTTTTCTTTAGATGTTTCTATAATTTGCATGTAGGCATTAACCATATCATTAATATGAATATTTGGTCGGAGTTGCTTTCCTCCAAATACTGTAATTATGTTTTTATTAAATGCTAAATTTGTCAGTATGTTTACCACTAAATCAAATCTTTGCCTTGGTGAATATCCACAAACTGTCGCTGGTCTAAGTACAGTAGTAGTGAAGCTATTAGACTGATATTCTTGAAGTATTTTTTCACACTCTGCTTTATATAAAGAATAATCTGTTAAAGGTTGTAATGAAAAAGTCTCATCAACATTGTGTTCATCCTTTATACCGTAAACACTTGATGATGAAGCATATACAAATCTATCAACTCCATTTTTTTTGGAAATCTCAACCATTGGTCTAAAGGAATCCAAGTTAATTGATTTTCCTAAATGAGGATCAAGATCAAAACTAGGATCATTTGATATACATGCTAGATGAATTACAGTATCACATCCCGAAACACTCTCCTCAAAAAGTTTTTGATCTCTAATATCACCAATAAAAATCTTAAGATTATTATGTTTATCGGTATTATTACCATATATGCCTAAATCAATGACATTAACATTATAGTTTCTTTTTATGAGCTCATTAACTAGCACAGTTCCAACATATCCCAATCCACCTGTTACTAAAATTTTTCTCATTATTTCAATAGATTCTCAATTGTTCTAAGCATTAATGTTTTGTTCACTTCTTTACTGTTGCCAATACTCTCTACAGATTGTGCAGCAGCTAATGAACCAATGAATAATGACAATTTTTTATTTATTTTTGATGATAATACAAGAGAAACCATTGATATCATTGCATCTCCAGCACCTATTTTGTCTACAACTTTAACTGCAAAAGCAGGACAATCTATATATTCATCTCTATGCTTATTATACATTGTTGATCCGTTTTTTCCTCTCGTGACTATAAGATTTTTAATATTTAGTTTTAAGGATAACTTTTTTAATAAATTATTTATACTTGAATATCTATCTCTCATTTCTAATCTCATTTCCATTTCATTGATAACAACTGTTTCTATATTTTTATAATTATTAATTGTATGCAAGCCTAGATTTGCTGCATTTAATTGTGCATTTAATGACATTGATTTGGAAATTTTAGTAATATTATGAGCTATTTTTTCTGAGATAAAACCATGACCATAATCTAATACAACTACGTGATCAAATTTATTTTTATATTTATTTATTTGTTTTTCTATTTTTGATTGATCATTTAAATTTACCAATTCATCATTAATTTCATAAATACCAAGGATTTTGTTTTTATTAATATTATCTACATATTTTCTTTTTAAAATTGTAGGGGCATTTGTTTTTTTAAAAAAATCAATTTTAATATTTTTGGCACTTTTTTTTATGATATCACTTTTAAATTTATCATTTTGTCCTATCATAGTGAATAAACTTACATTTTTACAAAAACCAGAAATGTGATTAGCTACAGCAATAGCACCGCCGTAATATATTTCTGAATTAAGTTTCTTTAAAGACAAGATAGGCTCCTTACCAGATTTTCCTAATGTTTCACAAAAAACATACTCATCAATTATTGCCTCTCCTATAATTAGTGTTTTTTTGTCATATAAGTCATTAACGTGTTTAACAATTTGATTAAAAGTAAATTCTTTTCTGATTTCAGCAATAAATTTCTTTTGCTCATATGTTAAATTTGAGAGATGATTATTAATTAAATTTCCCGAACTAAATTTTTGTGCAGAAGTTATATGAATTTTACCACCATAAGATTTAACCGCCTTTTCTTCTTCATAAATTTTTTTTGTTAAATCTTCTTCTTTATTTTTATAGTCGGGACCTTTACAATAAATGTCTGGTTTGATTAATTTAATTGTTTCAATTGCGTTTTGCCACTTATTTACTGCAAGATAATCCACTGATTCTAAAGATGCCAGAGCTTCAACTCTTAAATTTGAATTGAAAACAGGTCTACTAGGACCTTTATTTACATATTTATCTGGAGTTATAGTTACTACTAAAATATCTCCTAGTTTTTTTGCTTCTTCAAAATGTTTTATGTGACCAATGTGAAGTAAATCAAAAACACCATGACACAATATTATTTTCTTTTTATAAAATCTTTTAGATTTTAGTTTTTTTGATAAGTCATTAAGTGAGTAAATTTTTTTTTTCATTATTTAAGATGCTCAAACCATTTTTTTGTAGCTTTTCTAATTGATTGTTTATTCCAAATTGGAGCATTTTTCCAATATGAAATATTATCAATTAATTTAATAACTCCATCTTCTAATTTAACCTTAGGCTTCCATCCAAGAATTTTTTTTGCTTTAGTAATATCTGCCCATGTACAATCGGGTTCACCTGGTCTTTTTGGTAAATGTATTTTATCTTTTGAACTTATTAAATTTGCTAAATAATTAATTGTTTTTGGTTTTCCACTTCCTATGTTAAATATCTCACCATTAATATTTTTTCCTGATGCGAGTATAAAGGCATTCACAACATCATCTATAAATACAAAATCTCTTTTTTGATTCCCTGAACCAACAATGGTAAGTGGTTTATCTGCTAATTTTTGAGCAAAAAAAACACCCATCACTGCACCATATGTACTATTAGTTCTTGATCTTACTCCATAGACATTAAACAGTCTAAGTGAGACTGATGGAATTTTATATATTTTGTTCCAATGGAATAATATTTCTTCAGCTAAATATTTTGTAAGTGCATAAGGATACATCGGTGATATTTTATCTCTTTCATTAGTGGGATAGTTCTTTGGTATACCGTAGCAAGATGAAGAAGCAGCATAAACAATTTTTTTACTTTTATATTTTCTACAAGCTTCTAAAACATTAATTGTTGATGTTACATTTGAACTATAATAATCAATAGGTTTTTCAATTGAAGGAACTATATCGGCAAGCGATGCCAAATGATAAACACAATGTGCTTCTTTGAAATATTGATTCCATTTACCATTTTTTGATAAATCACATTTGATAAATGTAACTTTATCTTTAAATTTTCTAATGTTATCTAGTCTACCTGTACTAAGATTATCTAATATTATAATTTCTGCATTTTTTTGAGTATATCTTTCAGCGATATGGCTTCCTATAAAACCAGCTCCTCCAGTAATTATTATCTTCTTTTTTTTCATATAATTATTTTAATCTACTATACTATTTGTTAATTGCTATGATAAATTAATAATGAAAAATCAAACAAACTATTCACTATCTGTAATTGTGCCTTGTTACAATGAAGAAAGTAATATTATTGAAACATTAAATGAAATTTCTTTATCAATTGATATACCAATTATTAAAGAATATGAAATTTTAGTGGTAGATGATGCTAGTACCGATAAATCAAATGATTTGGTAAAAAAATATAAAAAAAATAATCTCAATATAAAGCTGTATAAAAACAGAACAAATGTTGGACTTGGTGGTGCAATAAAAAAGGGCTTTGAACTTTGTTCTAAAGATTATGTGATTTATATACCAGGAGATAATTGTCATAAATCTAGTGAAATAAAAAAAATGATTAAGTTGATCGGAAAATATGATGTAATTCTTACTTATTATTCAAACCCACAGGTTAGAACGTTCTTTAGAAAATTTTTTACAAAAATTTATACACCTTTTTTAAATTTTATTTTTAATCTAGATTTACCATATTATAATGGCCTATGTTTATATAAATCTTCTCTAATAAAAAATATTAAAGTCGAGACAAATAGCTTTACTTGGCAGATTGAGCTTTTACTAAAACTTTTCAAGTCAACTAATATAAAATATACATTAGTTCCTACAAAATTAGATGATAGAAATTTAGGTCAATCAAAAGCTTTTAATCTTAAAAATAGTTTATTAGTTGTATACTCAATTTTTAAACTATTTATTATTCAATTCTTTATATCAAAAAAGAAATAATGTTCTTTATCTATAACATTTTTTTTTTCATATTATTTGTAATTTTTTGTAAATTATTTTTTATAAAAAAAAGAGAATTTTCTTATACATTGGTATTCAGATTTTACTTTTTATTTATATTAATATTTATTTTCATTTTTTACCAATTAGATTATTTTAAAGAAGAAATTCAATTTAAGTTAATCTGTATTACATTTAATTTTTTACTTTTTATTTCATATATACTGACTATCGGTGTTAAATTTGTGGATAGCCCTAGTTACTTTATAATAGATTACTTACAGAAGAACAAAGAAGCAGACTATGATGACGTACTAAAAATTCTAAATGATAATTCTGTTTTAGAAAAAAGAATTATTAATCTAAAAAAAGAAAAGATGATTTATGAAAAGGATTATAATGTTTATTTAACACAAAAAGGTTTGGTTTTTTGCAAATTTTTTTCAAGAGTTAAAAATTATTTAAATTTAAAAAGTGAGGGATAATTGTTTTATTATTTTTTAATTAATTTTTTTATATATCTTTTAATATTAAAATTAAGTTACAAACTTTTTAAAATGGAAATGTATTATCCATTCAGAAAAGCAGAAATATATGCATTTATAATAATAAATATTATTTCTAATATTTTAATTCTATATTTGTTTAGCTTTTATATAGTTATGATTTTTGTATTATTAAATTCTCTATTATTCTACATAATATATCATACTTTAAATATGATACAAACATCACCAAGAACTAAGATTCTGCTAGATTTGTATGATTTAAGAAATATTAATATTGATCAATATATATCAAATAATTACTCAACAAAAAAAATATTGGATAACAGATTATTGCGTTTTCAGTCTTCAAATCAAATTTATATACACTCATCTAAAATTTATTTGTATGAAAATAAAAGCGTATTCATTAAAACCGTTTTCAGCATATTTAAGTTAGTTAAATTTTTTTAAGTTTAACAAAAAATTTATTATTATTTAAACTTAGTTTTTATTATCTCAAGAAGCTTAGTATCATAATAATTATAATCTTTAATCATGTCTCCTATTGAGTTTTTGATATTTTTAATTAAATTTTTATCTTTTTTGAAGATATTTACTGATCGATAATCTATAGAACTAAATGGAACATAGTTTAATAATATTTTTAAGAAACTCTCAACATTTTCAACATTTCCAATGTGTTTAAAATATTTTAGATTTTCCTTAGCTTTAAGATAATCTTCTTCTTCTAATTTATAGTCTTCATATACAAGATAATATTTTTCATAGGGAACACCAGCAATAGTTTTAGTTATAATGTTTGAATTTACAAAATTATTTTCTATTAATTTAGGCATAATATTTAAGTCATCTTCAGATAATTCTAAGTCAAAGTTTAATTGTTTTTTAATCATTTTTATAGATTGTGAATTCAAATTAATTCTTTTATATTTTTCAAGATAAAAAAAATATAAACTTGAAATAAATAAATCTATAGGATTTCTAACAATTGAAAATAGCTCGAAGTTTTTGCAAGCTTCGCTAAAAACAAAATGTCCAGTAAAAATATTTATATCTTTATTAAAATTTTTTTTTTTAAAATAATTAAGTGAAAATTTATCAACTAAACCTTCACTTGCTCCACTATGAAGATCTATATTGTTATCTTTTTTTAACATATCATTAAATGCAGTTCTGATAGTTTGACCTGCTGTTTTAGGAATATGCAAGAAAAGGATATTTTTTTTCATTTTAAATAATAAAGTTTTAAATTACTGATACCTATAAATTAATTAGTTGTTAAAATTACAATAAATTTTGTTGCTCTTTTTGCCATACATTTCTATTTTATGTAAATAAGCTAATAGACTTAACTTTAAAAACCAAGTAATACTTAAAAAATTATATGGGAGTATGGCGGAACTGGTAGACGCGCCGGATTCAAAATCCGGTCACTTCGGTGGTGTGGGTTCGATTC
>MDTD01032174.1_pt1 | contig 14519 bp, 14 predicted proteins | sample 811221 | NCBI WGS metagenome assembly MDTD01 (sample SAMN05326646, study PRJNA326480) | marine metagenome | isolation source: seawater | place: Pacific Ocean: South West | collected 2011
AATATTCTTATTTGGACTACTACGCCATGGACTATACCAGCAAATAGAGCTTTAGCTTATAATGAAAATTTAGAATATTTGTTAATTGAAATTACTGATGATGGAGATTTTAAAAATAAAAAAATTGTAATCGCTGAAGCATTGTTAGAGTCAGTGCTTAAAGATTGTGAAATAAAAAAATATAAAAATTTAAAGAAGTTTAAGGGTAAAGATTTTAAAGAAACCATTTGCAATCATCCATTTTTTGATTTGGGGTATGATTATGAAATACCAATGCTAGAAGCTCGTTTTGTAACAACTGAACAAGGCACAGGTATTGTACATTGTGCACCAAGTCATGGACCTGATGATTTTAATCTTTGTCTTAATAATGGAATTAAAGCAATAGAAACAGTTGATGGAGATGGAAAATATACAAAAAATGTTACACTATTTGAGGGACTTCATATTTTTAAATCAAATCCTATAGTAATTGAAAAACTTAAAGATCAAAAAAAACTTTTATCTAGCGGTGAACTAATACATTCTTACCCCCACTCTTGGAGATCAAAGGCTCCATTAGTTCATAGAGCAACTCCTCAATGGTTTATTTCTATGGATAGCCATAAATTAAGAGAAAAAGCTTTAAAAGCAATAGATGATACAATTTTTTATCCTAGTAAAGGAAAAGAAAGGTTAAAATCAATGATTGAAACAAGACCTGACTGGTGTGTTTCAAGGCAAAGGGTCTGGGGTGTGCCATTACCTATTTTTATAAATAAAAAAACAAAAGAAATTTTAGTCGATGATAATGTTTTTGAAAATATTGCTAAAATTTATGAAAAAGAAGGTTCTGACTGCTGGTTTTCAGATAATTCACAAAAATTTCTTGGAACAAAGTATAAGGCGGAGGATTTTGAAAAACTAAGTGATATCGTTGAAGTTTGGTTTGATAGCGGGTCAACTCATTCTTTTGTACTAGAAAAAAGAAAAGATTTGAAATGGCCAGCTTCCATGTATCTAGAAGGTTCCGACCAACATAGAGGCTGGTTTCATTCATCTTTACTTGAGTCTTGCGGAACTAGAGATCGAGCACCCTTTGAGTCAATTCTTTCTCATGGTTTTGTAGTTGATGGCAAAGGTTTAAAAATGTCAAAATCTTTGGGAAATGTAATTGCTCCAGAAGATATTTTAAAAAAATATGGTGCTGATATTCTTAGAATTTGGGTGGCTTCATCTAATTACGCAGAAGATTTAAGAATAGATTATTCAATTTTAGATCAACATGCTGAATCATATAGAAAAATTAGAAATACATTTAGATATTTACTTGGAAATTTAAATGATACTTTTGAGAATGAAGATTTTGAATCAGTAGATATTAAAGAATTGCCAGAACTAGAACAATATATGCTTCACAAAATCTATAACCTTAATCTTAATTTTAATAAAAATTTTAAAAATTATGATTTTCATAACTTATATAAAGAATTATTAAATTTTTGTACTGTTGATTTATCATCTTTTTATTTTGATATTAGAAAAGATACTTTGTATTGTGATACAAAAAACTCAAAAAAAAGAAAATCAACGTTACTGTTATTAAATATTTTATTAAATTCATTATTAAGATGGTTCGCGCCCATTCTATCATTTACTACTGAGGAAATTTATCAGCTTGTCTCTAAAAAAAAGAAAAGTATTCATTTAGAAAAATTTCTAAATTTTCCTAATAAATTTAAAAATTCTGAACTTAATGAAAAATGGAAAAAATTATTAAAGATTAGGGATTTGTGTAATATTAGTATTGAAGAGAAACGAGCATCAAAAGAAATTGGTTCTAGTCTGGAGGCATCCTTAATTATAAAATTGAACGAAAATGATTATGATATTGTTAAAGATGTAGACCTTTCTGAACTCTGCATTACATCATCTGTAGAATTAAAAACAATTGGGCGTAATGATACAACAGTTGAGACTGTTAAGGCAAAAGGTAATAAATGCCCTGTTTGTTGGAAAATTAGTGAGAAACCTTGTGAGAGACATAGTTAATTATTTAAATGATAAAAAAAAATTTTTATAATTTACCAATAATAGTGTTTATTTTTATTTTAGATCGAATTACTAAAATATACATATTAAGTCTCTCAAATAATACAGGTGAATTAGATGTGTCAATAGCACCTTTTTTAAATTTAAATTTGATTTGGAATGAAGGAATAGCTTTTGGGTTATTATCTTTTGAGAGTAAATTTTATTATAACTTAATTACTATTTTAATAATGTTGATAACTCTCGTTATAGTTTTTTTATCATTTAAATCAAAAGGTATTGAAAAACTATGTTTTTTAATAATTGCAGGAGGAGCATCTGGAAATCTTTTTGATAGACTGTATTATTCATCAGTTCCAGATTTTATTGATATAAGCATCAATAATTATCATTGGTTTATATTTAATATAGCTGATATATTTATTAGTATTGGTGTTATCGTGTTGATTATTTTAGAATGTTTTAAGAAAAAATTTTATGAATAAAACTGTTGTATTTATATTTTTTTTTATTTTTTTATCAGCCTGCCAATCAACTCAAAATGCATTTACTCTTAAAAAAAAATCAAGTGCTGATGAGTTTTTAGTAGAAAAAAAGAGTCCCCTAGTATTACCACCAGAATATGGAAAGCTTCCATTTCCACAAGATAATACGCAAAATGATGAAAATGATGAAAATAATGAACTTAAGGATTTAATAAGTAACAAAAAAAATAAGGAATTATCTAAAATTGAAGAAAATTCAAATCCAACATCAATTCAAAAATCAATTTTAGAGAAGATTCAATAGAATTGATGTTTAAAAAAAATATTTATTTTAAAAATTATTTATCTAAAGAAAAAAAATCTTTAAATTCTAGAGTCTTTAAAATTTATCAAAGATTGATTAGAGAAAAAAGTGCACTCCTATTATCCTTAGGAAAAAATTATAAAGATGCATATTCTAAGAAACTGATAAATAATTTAAAAAAAATAAATAACTTTTGCATTATCGGAATGGGTGGATCAATTTTGGGTACTAAAGCTATTTATAATTTTTTAAGACCTAAAAAAAAAATTTTTACATTCATAGACAATTTATCTGATATGGCACTTAAAGATGATAGTAAAAAAAAAGCGATATTAATTGTTTCAAAGTCAGGAGAAACTTTAGAGACGATTTTAAATTCAAATTTTTTGATTAAAAATAAAAATAAAAATATTTTTATCACAGAGAATAAAAATAGTTACTTATTAAATTTAGCAAATCAACTTAAGTCTGATGTTATCCACCATAATAATTTCATTGGTGGCAGATACTCTATTTTATCTGAGGTTGGGATGTTGCCAGCTCAATTGATGGGGTATAAACCTGAAAACTTTAGAAGATTCAATCAGTTAGTTTCAAATAAACAATTTATGAATACTTTGGTTAACAATGTGTCTAGTATTTTTGATTTAATTTCTAAAAAAAAAACAAACTCAATCATCTTAAATTATGATGACAAATCAAATGATTTTTTTCATTGGTATCAACAACTAGTGGCAGAGAGCTTAGGAAAAAAGGGCAAAGGTATTATGCCAATAATTTCAGTAATGCCAAAAGATAATCATAGCTTAATGCAATACTATTTGGATGGAAAAAGAAATAATTTTTTTACACTTTTTTTTGTTAAGGAAAATAAGTCAAAAAGAGTAAAAAAAAATGATTTAATGAGGTCACACAATTATCTTTTTAATAAAACTATAAATGAAATTTTATTTTCTCAATTTAATGCTACAGAAAAAGTTTTTAATCAAAATCGAATTCCTTTTAGAAGTATTGTTTTAAAAAATAGAAGTCCACAAAATATTGGAGAATTATTTATTTTTTTTATATTAGAAACATTACTTCTTGGAAAGCTAATGAAAATTAATCCTTTTAATCAGCCTGCAGTAGAATTGTTAAAAACTCAAACAAAAAAAAATTTACTTTCCCAATAGTATTTTGGAAATTCCATAAGTTCTTTCCTCTAATATTTTAAGTTTACTTGTAATTTGAACAATGTCTTTTTTGTGCCTATGTATTATAATAATTCCGTTAAGTGAAAGAATTTGTTTTTCTAAAATTATTTCTATAATTTCATTAATTCTCTTCTCTCTGTATGGTGGATCAATAAATATTAAATCAAATTTTAAATCTAATTTTTTATTTTGAGAAAAAAAATTTAAAACATCACAATTTAAAATTTGATAATTATTTGTATTTTTAAGAGAGTTTAAATTTTTCTCTAAAATTTTGATTGCTTCAGAGTAGTTTTCGATAAAAGTTACTTTTTTGGCTTCTCTAGAAATACACTCAATACCAAATGAACCCGAACCCGAGAATAAATCTAATATTAAAGAATTTTTGATTATTATATCTATTTCTTTTGAATGCAAAATAAGGTTGAAAATTGACTCTTTTACAATGTCTTTGAGGGGTCTTGTTAATTTGTTTTTCGGAAGATTAAGCTTTTTTCCTCTAAAATTTCCACCTATTATTCTCATTTGTCGATTACTTTGTAACCAATATCTTTTCGGTAAAATCCATTACTCCAATTTAAATTTTTGATTAAACTTAATATTTGTTTCCTGCCATCCTCATAATTTAAGGATTTAGAAACAAAATTCAAAACTCTTCCACCATTAGATAAAATTTTCGAATTCTTTTTTTTTGTACCAGCATGAAATAAGAAATTGTTTTTTTTCAGTTTTAATTTATCTAAATTTTTGATTTCAATGTTATTTTCATATTTTTCTGGGTAACCTTTTGAACATAAAACTATACATATACTTTTTTCATCATACCAATTAATTTCTTGATCATCTAATTTTTGATTTATTGTTGATTGAAATATTTCAAACAGATCTGTTTTAAGCCTTGGCAAAATAGTTTGACACTCTGGATCACCCATTCTAACATTATATTCTATTAAATATGGTTCATTATCAATAATCATAAGACCAGCATACAAAAAACCTTTAAAGTTTTCACCAAAGTCCTTCAAAGCTTTAAAAGTAGGTTGGATTATTTTGGAAATTATTTTTTCATCTAAAATTTTGCTTTCTAATCTTGACGGTGAATAAGCTCCCATGCCACCTGTATTTAATCCTGTATCATTAACACCAACTCTTTTGTGGTCTTGTGCTGTGCCAAATTTTTTAAAATTTAGACCATCTGAAATTATAAAAAAACTCATTTCTTCACCTTTAAGAAATTCCTCAATAAGGACTTGATTTGCTTTTCCAAATTTGCCAGCAAAAATTTCATTTACTGCTTTTTCTGATTGGTCTTTTGAATCACAAATATAAACTCCTTTCCCAGCAGCTAGTCCATCTGCTTTAATCACAACAGGATATTCACATTGATTAAGGAAGTTTAAAGATGTTTTGGTATTTTCATAAACACCAAAATTTGCTGTTGGAATATTGTATTCTTTACATATTTTTTTAGTAAATATCTTTGATCCCTCCAATTTTGAAGTAAATTTATTCGGGCCAAAAACTTTGATTTTATTTTTTTCTAAAAAATCAACAACTCCATCAACTAATGGTTTTTCAGGTCCAACAATGATTAAATTGATATTATTTTCAATTATAAAATTTTTTAATAACTCAAAATTATCTAAATCTATTTGAATATTTTTTGCAATTTTACTAGTTCCAGCATTACCAGGAAAACAATAAATTTCCTCTATTTTTTTAGATTTAAACAATGTACTGCATAATGCATGTTCTCTTCCACCGCTTCCAATTATTCCAATTTTCATATATTAAAATATATAAACTATATATGTTAAAAAAATTAGCTAAAATTAAGTATCTGCCAAACAATTTTCAAATTATTGAGGAAGGAGATCATGTAATTTGCTCAGTATCTGGAAAAAAAATACCACTTAATGAATTAAACTATTGGAATGTTGAATTGCAAGAACCATATTTTTCACATGTTGAAGCATCTAAGAAAAGAGAAAAGAATTATTAATTTACTTCCATCGATTATGCGTCCATATCCATTGATCTGGATTTTTAATAATCATTTTTTCTAAAGTTTTATTCAAACTTAATGTAATTGAGCTGATAGTCTCATCTTCTCTAAATTTTAAAGGTTCCTGCACTATAATCTTAAAGTTAGCATTTTTAAGTCTTTCAATATAGATCGGCACTATTTTGACATTGAATTTCTTTACAAATTGCGCTGGTATTGTGGTTGTTAAAGCTTCTTTTCCAAAAAAATCACATTTAATTCCTTCTGATACTCTTTGATCAATCATTAATGCTATTGACGTTTTTTTTTTAAAATATTTTAACAATTCTTTGGTTCCTGAAATACCTTTTTTTATTTGAAGTTTGCAAATATATTTTTTTCTGATTTTTTCCATTAAAGGATTTAAAAAAATATTATTTAAAGGTCTATAAACAGCAGCAAGATTAATTCCAGATTTTTCAATATGCATAGCCATTAATTCAAAATTATTAAAGTGTCCTGATACAAAGATTACTGGGTTCTTTTCTAACTTTATTTTTTCTAAAACTTCTTGATTTTCAACTATAATTTTCTTTTCAAATTTTTTTGAGTATCTATAATTTTTTATATACATATACTCAGATAATATTTGTCCATAATTAAACCACATTTTTTTTAAAATCATTTCCCTTTCTTTATTAGTAGATTTTGGAAATGCATTTATTAAATTTTGATTAGATAAGTATTTTGATCTGAATAAAGGACCAATTGTTTGAAGTAAATATCCAGATATTATAGATGAAAATTTAAGTCCTATTAGCCGGTATATAGAAAATAACAGAATAATTCCAAAAGATTGAATGAGGTATTTTATTTTATTCATTTATTTTTTTTTTAAAATATTCTTTAAGTTTATTCAACTCATCGATTTTTAAATCGATTTTAAGGAATTTTAAAAATTTACAATATTTTTTTGGAATTTTAACAAAATCTTTTTCTGTTGTTAAAATTTCAGCATTTAGATTTTTACTTAATTTAATTATTTTAATTAAATCCTCTTCTTTGTATTTATAATGATCAGGAAAAATTATATTTTTGACAATTTTAAATTTATTATTTTCTAAAAATTTTAATAAATTTTCAGGATTGCCAATACCTGAAAATAAAATATATTTTTTTTTAAAGTTGAATTTATTATAATTTTTTATTTTATATCTCGTATTGAAAATTTTAATTTTTGGATTAATTTCTTTAATTAGTCTTATTAATTTAATATTTTTTTTATCAATATATTTAAGAAAAACTACATCATATTTTCTCAAGCTATTTAAGTTTTCTCTTAAGGGACCTGAAGGAATTAGTTGGCCATTGCCAATCCAGGTAGTTGAGTCAAAACATACAATTTTTAAATTGTAATCAATACTTTTATCTTGGAGCCCATCGTCAAAAATTATTAATTCTGCTCTTTTTTTTAAGGCTATGTTAATTATTTCTCTTCTATTAAAAGAAGTTATCAATTTTGTGTGTTTCTCTAAAATTTTAATCTCATCTAATTGAGATTTATAAAATTTTTTCGCTGTGAAAACTTTTTTATAATTTGTGCTTAAAATCTTATATAGCTGAATTGTTGATGGCGTTTTCCCTGTTCCTCCAATATAAATATTTCCAACACAGATTGTTTTTATTTTTTTTGTTTTAAATTTTTTTTTAGTATTTAGTATTAAGTTACTTAATCTTATTGGCATAGTTAAAGGTTGAAATAAATATGATAATAAGTTCGTTTTTTTTAAGTTCCAAAAATATGGTTTAAAATTCAGCATTTTAAGAGATAATTTCTTTATAAGTTTTATTTAATATTTTTTTTCCAATTAATCTTAATTTCTTGATTTTATTCTTTGAATTAGTTTTGTTATTTTTTTTAAAAAGTTTTTCTAGTAAGATTGCCATTTTGTTTTCATTTTGAATTTTATTTGATAATTTGAGATTTTTTAGAAGTTTATAAATTTCATTAAAATTTTGAATATTTGGGCCATGTAAAATATTACAGCCAAATCTAGTTGCTTCTAAAGGATTTTGACCCCCTCGATTCACAATCGAGCCTCCTAAAAATACATTATTACAACTATTATAAAATGATTTAGTCTTACCAAAAGCATTTACTAAATAAATATCTGTATTCAAAGGAATATTTTTTTTTGGGAAATGTAAATGTACTCTTAAATCTTGTTTATTTAGCTCTTCTTTTATTTGATCAACTCTATCTATATGCCTAGGAATTATAATTGTCATTAAATTTTTATATTTTGTTTTTAGTTTTTTATGAACATTTCCACAAAATTTTTCCTCTGGATAATGGGTACTAGATGCACACCAAATTTTTTTTGATTTAATAAATTTTTTTAATCTTTGATCTAATTGATCTATTATTTTTTCAGATTGAGAAAATTTTAAATTACCAATAAACTTTACATTTTTTGCACCTAGTCTTTTTAAATAAATTTTTGATATTGTATTTGATGTTAAACATAAATCTATTTTTTCAAAAATTTTTTTAGAGAAATAGGTTAATAATTTCCATTTATTAAATGTTTTTTTTGTAATTCTTGCATTTATAAGAGAAATTGGAATTTTTTTTTCATTTAGGTTCATAATCATATTAGGCCAAATTTCAGAGTCTATGAAGAAAGCCGAAGATGGTTGCCAATGACTTAAAAATTTTTTAGAAAAGAAATTAGAATCTATTGGAAAGAATTGATGAATCACTTTCTTAAACCTAAATTTTTCGATTATCTTTGAGGAACTTAGAGTGTTTGATGTAAGAAGTATTTGTTTAATTTTTTTATTTTTTTCTAATTTTTCTACAATAGGAATTATACTTAATAACTCTCCTACACTGGCTCCATGAAACCAGATCAAATTACCTTTTTTTTTATATTTTGAGAAAAAACAAAATTTTTCTTTAAATCTAATTGGGTGCTCTTTTTTTTTAACAAATCTAAAGATTAAAATTACAGGAGAAATTAATAATATTAAATTAATTAAAAACCTATAAATAATTAACATCAAGATCTTCTAATTTGTTTTTCGTAAAAATTTTTATATATTCCTGAGGTATTTAATAGATCATCATGTTTTCCCTCACTTATAACTTTTCCATTATCAATTACGTATATCTTGTCAGCATTAAGAATAGTTGAAAGTCTGTGAGCGATTACAATTGTAGTTCTGCCTTTTGTTAAATAATTTATAGCTTTCTGAATTTTATTTTCAGTTTCAGCGTCTAAAGAGGATGTTGCCTCATCTAACAATATTATTGGACTTTTTTTTAAAATTGCTCTTGCTATTGATAATCTCTGTTTTTCACCACCAGAAAGCCTAATACCATCTTCACCAATTAGAGTATCATATCTTTTAGGAAGTTTTTCTATGAACTCACTTGCAAATGAATTTTTTGCTGCTTCTTTAACATCTTCTTTGGAGGCATTTATGTTTGCGTAAGCTATATTATTATAAATTGTGTCATCAAATAATGTTGTATCTTGACTAACTAATGAAATATTTTTTCTTAACGAATTAATGGTAGCCTCGTAAATAGACTGATCATCAATTAAAATATCTCCAGAATTAATGTTATAAAATCTAGGTATTAGATTTAAAATCGTTGATTTTCCAGCACCGCTATGTCCAACTAAAGCCGTCATTTTTTTACCTGGAATATTAAGATTAATTGAATTTAAAATTTGAGTCTCATCTTTAATATAGTTAAAGTTAACATCTTTAAAATTTATATCTGCGTTTTTAACCTCTAAATTTTTTGATTTTTCCAAATCTTTAATCTCTGGAATATAATCTATAATTGGTAATACTCTTTTAGCACCAGACAAACCTTGTTGAATTGCGATATTTAAGGTGGCTAATGACCTGACTGGCTGATAAGCTAACATCATAGCGGCTAAAAAAGAAAAGAAATTACTTACTTCGAGTTCATTCCTTCCTATCAAAATAGCAGAAAGATAAATTAAAAATGCAATCATTATTCCGGTCATAACCTCCATGATTGGAGAGGCTCTGTTAAAAACAATATTTATTTTTCTTGATGACTCTTTTACGTCTTCTATATATTTATTTGCTCTATTTAACTCATAACTTTCTCTTTGAAAAATTTTAGCAAGTTTATGATTTTTAAAAATTTCCATTAAATATGAATTAAGGACACTTGCACGTCTCATTTGTTGATTTGTCACTTTTCCAATTCTTTTTCCAAGTGTCTTTGCAGCTATAGATGCGATTGGTATCATTATTATTGCAAATAATGATAATTTCCAATTTTGATAAAACATTACTGATAATAAGCCGATTAAAGTCAAACTGTCTTTAAATAGGTTAAGTATTACTGTGCTTACAAGGTTGGTAATCATACTTACATCATTAGACAAATTACTTATAAATTCTCCTGAGTGTTTCTTGTCTATTAATTTAGTATCAGCATTTATTAAGGATGAAAAAGCATCAACTTGAATGTCTCTTGTTACATCAACCGATACCCCGATCATTATTACTTTAGCAATATATAAAGATGCACCTTTTAATGCAAAAGCTAAAATTATTAAACCAGGAATTACATAAATTAAGTTTTTTTTCTGTTCGATGAATAATTGCTTAATCGCTGGGTCTAGCAGATATGCAACAGATGATGTACTTCCTGCTAAAATAAGAGTAAAAAAAACAGATACAAGAATCTTCTTTACATATTTTTTAGTATAGTCGTTATATAGTCTCTTTAAAATTTGAAAATCACTATCCATTTAAATTTTACCAATTATTAAACTTAACAAAACTAATAAACCTAATAAATTGTTTGATTTAAATGTACTTAAGCAATTTAAGCTGTCATTTACATTAAGTTTTTTTAGTTGGGAAAAATACATTTGATAAATAATTATTACAAATATCATATAAAAAAAATTATTTAATTTCATAAGAATTCCTACAATTAAAAGACTTAATAAAAAAACTGAGTAACATACAAACAAAAATTTATATGGATTTTTTTTAAATTTTATCGATGTTGATTTTAATCCTATTATTTCGTCATCTTTTATATCTTGATATCCATAAATTGTGTCATAACCTAGTGTCCAAAATATGGCTCCAAAGTAGAAAATTAGAGGAATAAGTTGTACCTCACTTTTTATTGCAGTCCATCCTAAAATTAATCCATAATTAAATGTTATTCCTAGAAATAATTGTGGCCAATAAGTAAATCTTTTCATAAGAGGATAAGTGAAAGCAAGAGGCATTGAGGCTAAAGCTAAAATAATAGTGATGGTATTAAAGTTCAATAAAACTATTAATGCCAAAAAACATAAAACTACAGAGCAGAGAATAGCTTGTTTAACAGAAATTTTATTTGATGCTATTGGTCGATTTTTAGTTCTCAATACATTTTTATCAAATTCTTTATCCAGAATATCATTAACAATACACCCGGCAGATCTCATTAAAATTGCACCAAGTAGAAATAAAATTAGAAAGATAGAATAAGTATAATATTCACCAGAAAAATCGTAAGAAATTGTTAAGCCCCAAGCACATGGCCAAAAAAGCAACATGAAACCTATTGGCTTTTTTAATCTAGTTAATTCAACAAAAAGATTAATTTGGTTCATAAAATTTACTTGTAAATAACAAACACAAGATTGATAATCAAATTGATTCGTATGAATATAGATTACACAGTCACAGCGCTAATGTTTCCAGCCATACCTTTAATGATGGGTGTGTATAGTAATAGATTTCACTCATTAAGCATTTTAATAAGACAGCTTCATGATGAGCACGTTTATGAAAAACATATTCCGCCAGAGTGGAAAAAACAATTTATTAACTTAAGTGGTAGAATTTCTTTACTTAGATGGACGATTTTATTTGCGTCTTTTGGATTTCTTTTTAACATGTTGACAGTATTTGCTCTTTATTTTGATAGTTTATTTGTTGCCAGAATGATCTTTGGATCTTGTTGTTTATCTATGATTATTTCAATTTTATTTTTTATAAGAGAGATACATATTTCAACAAATGCTCTTAAGCTTCATATGTCAGATATGGATGTTGATGTTAGTTAGGAATTATTACTGCTGGACCTAAAATTTTTCTATTTTCCAAATCTTCATGAGCTTTTTTGATATCTGATAGAAAATATTTTTTAAAAATATTGAGCTTAAATTTTTTAGATATAAACATCTCAAAAACTTTATCTGCAGCTTCATCAAGTTCCTTTTTTGTGGATGTATAATGTGCAATGCTAGGTCTAGTTAAATATAATCCTTTTGGTGCTAAAGACTTTGTTACATCACAAGGATCCAAAGGACCAGATGCATTGCCAAATGAGACCATCATCCCCCTAATTTTTAAACATTCAATTGAACCTTCAAATGTTTTTTTCCCAACACCATCATAGACAACTGGGACACCAATACCGTCTGTAATTTCTTTTACTTTTTTCGCAAAATTATCTTTAGAATAATTTATAACATAGTCGCAACCATTTTCTTTTGCAATTTTGATTTTTTCTTCAGAGCCTACAGTACCTATAACTTTACACCCTAAACTTTTTGCCCATTGACAAAATATTTGGCCAACACCTCCCGCAGCAGCATGAAACAAAATTGTTTCACCAGATTTTACAGGATAAGTTTTGTGAAGAAGATAGAAGACAGTAAAACCTTTTGTCATTAAAGTTACAACATTCTCAAAATTTATTTCATCAGGAACTTTTATTAGTTTTTTGATAGGAAAAATTCTATGTGTTGAATATGAGCCAATAGGCATTGAAGCATATGCTACCCTTTCACCAATATTAAAATTTTTTACATCTGGACCAATTTTTTCTATAATGCCTGCTCCCTCAATTCCAATGTTTGATGGAAGATCTACTGGGTATAGACCAGATCTGTGGTATGTATCAATGTAATTTAAGCCTATAGCCATATTTTTAATTAACACCTCACCAGATTTTGGATCACTTAGTTGAATATCTTTAATTTCTAAAACTTCAGGTCCACCATTTTTAGTGATCGTGACAGCTCTCATTTTACGAATGTACCATTATGGTAATCTTGAACAGCCTCCAAAATTTCAGATTTAGTGTTCATTACAAATGGTCCACCTCTAGCAATTTCTTCATTGATAGGTTTACCAGAAATTACTAAAAATTTTGAGTCAGTTACTGCTCTAACTTTTAAACACTCGCCCTGATAAAGTATAATTAGCTTACTATTTTCAACTTTATCATGTTCTAGTTCGCCTATCTTTATTTCACCACTTATTAAATAGACGAAAGTATTGTGGTAATTAGGCAAATTGAAATTAAATTCTTTATTCTTTTTGAGTTCAACATCAAAATAAATTGGTTCGACATTATGTTTTATGATCGGCCCTTCAGCATTTTCAAATTTTCCCGCAATTACTTTGACTTGTTTATCAACATCTTTATGAACCGCCATTTTATCAGCATTGATATAAATATATTCAGGTTTACTCATTTTTAATTTTGCTGGCATGTTAATCCATAGTTGAAAACCATGAAGTTTTCCTTCCTTCATTGCTGGCATTTCTGAATGAATAATGCCACTCCCTGTTTTCATCCACTGAACATCTCCAGCAGACATTTTACCTTCTCCTCCGGTGCTGTCTTTATGTTCAAAGTCACCAGCGAGCATATAGGTAACAGTTTCAATACCTCTGTGTGGGTGTGGTGGAAAACCAGCGATATAATCTTCACTGTTTTCAGAACCAAACTCATCTAACATCAAAAAAGGATCATAATAATTTGGTTCAACACCAATACTTCTTTTGAGCTTTACTCCTGCACCATCAGATGCAGAAATAGGATTAATTATTTTTTTTACTTCAATATTTTTCATAAAGATTAAATAAATAAATATTTAATTTAAAAAATCAATTAAAAAATTGAAACAAGTTCATTCAAATTTTTTATTTCATTTTTAGGTTCATAATCAAGGTTATCAAAAATATTTTTATTTCTATTAACCCAGATAGAATGAAAACCATAATTTCCACCACCTGAGACATCCCAAGTATTTGCGCTTAAAAAAGCGATTTCATTTTTTTTCAAGTCATATTTTTTTATCGGCAAATCATAAACTCTTGAGTCAGGTTTATAAATTTTTACCTCTTCTATTGAAAATATGTCATCAAAAAGATTTTGTAAGTTATTACTTTTTACTAATTGTTTTAATAAATCCGGAGTGCCATTAGAAAGAATAGCTAATTTATATTTTTTCTGTTTAAGAATCTTAAGAGTTTCTGCAACTTCTTTATATGGTGAGAGAACTTTATATAAATTAAGTAATTCATCCCGCATAGTATAATTTATTTCAAAGGTTTTCATTGATTTATCTAAACTGTCCTCTGTTATCTGCCAAAAATCTTTATGTCTTTTCATTAAACTTCTTAACCATGTATATTCTAGTTGAGTAGTTCTCCAAAAATTTGCAAAT
>MDTD01082747.1_pt1 | contig 14519 bp, 13 predicted proteins | sample 811221 | NCBI WGS metagenome assembly MDTD01 (sample SAMN05326646, study PRJNA326480) | marine metagenome | isolation source: seawater | place: Pacific Ocean: South West | collected 2011
AACGTGTAATTTGCAATATGGAAAATCTTCTTCTGGCTTTCTACCGCAAAAATAAAAACTTTCTTCATTTGGATGACCTATTGGCCATTTGCATGTTTTTTCAGATAAATCCTCTAATGATTTTGGATTTTCAGGCTCAAAATTCTTATCTAACATAATCGACCTAAATTTTGCTTTTCTACTCATAGGTTGATTAGTCTTTCTGGTTTGTTTTGAAATTGAGATATCTGAACGCTTATTGTTGCTTTGTTTTGATGGCGCTCTAGCCTCTAACTTTAACCTATGAGCTTTACCTATAACTGCGTTTCTTGTAGTTTCACCAAGCATGCTGGCAATTTGACTTGCAGTATGCCCTTTTTTCCAAAGTTCTTTAAGTTTTTCTACTTTTTCATCAGTCCAACTCATAATACCGTTTTAACTATATTTAGTTATTCTTAATTTTTAAGATCATTATGTAGTATTTAAGGGCTCAATTTCAATCTAAATAATCCTAAAGCTGAGGGTAAGTCTAGTTTTGCACAGATTTTTTCAAATTATTGATTATAAGACTATTGATGGTTGAAATTAATACAAAATATAAAATTGGAACAAGAAGATTTGGCTTTATAAATTGGATAGGTGCTTGGACCCTTTATAAAAAAGAAGTTCTCAGATTTTTAGTTGTATGGATCCAAACTATAATATCTCCTGTAATAACCTCTGTTTTATTTCTACTAGTTTTATCAGTAGCAGTAGACAATTACAGAGGTGAAGTTTTAAGCGTCAATTTTGTAAATTTTTTAGCACCTGGCTTGATAGCCATGCAACTAATTCAACAGTCATTCTCTCACTCATCCTCTACTTTTTTAATGAGTAAAATTCAGGGGAATATTGTAGATATTTTATATGCTCCTCTTTCTTCTTTAGAGGTGACAATGGCGATTTCATTAGCCGCTATAACTAGATCAATGATGATTATAGTAATTTCTATCATATTTTTTTCAATAACAATTGATATGAAAATACTTAACTTTATTAACCTCATAGTATTTTCAATTTTATCGGCATCTATTATGGCTTCCATTGGAATAATCTCAGGATTATGGGCAGAAAAATTCGATCATATGGCAACAATAACTAATTTTATAATTGTACCGTTATCGTTTCTTTCCGGTACTTTCTATTCAATTGAAAAATTACCAATGTTTCTTCAAACAATAAGTAAAATTAACCCCTTTTTTTATATGATCGATGGTTTCAGATATAGCTTTATTGGCCAGTCAGATGGTTCTATAGAATTTGGTATTTTATACCTGACATCCTTAAGTATCATAATTTGGTTTATAGCATTTATTTTATATAAAAAAGGATATAAATTAAAATCCTAAAATGAGTGCAATTTTAAACACATATAATAGAAAAAAAATTTCTTTTTTAAAAGGAAAGGGAAGTTTTTTATATGCAACTAATGGAAAAAAATATCTCGACTTTGTTCAAGGAATAGCCGTAAATTGCCTCGGCCACTCACACCCACACCTTGTTAAAGCCATTAACAAACAAGCAAAAAGGGTATGGCATGTTTCTAACGTATTTACAATTCCAGAACAAGAAAAGCTTGCAAAAAGACTTACCAAAATTTCTTTCGCAGACTATGTCATATTTCAAAACTCTGGGGCGGAAGCGACAGAGGTTGCGATTAAAATTGCAAGAAAATTTTTTTACAGCAAAGGATACAAAAAAAAAAATAGAATTTTATGTATAAATAATAGTTTTCACGGCAGAACTATCGCAACAATATTTGCCAGTAATAGTAAAAAAATGACAGAAGGTTTCGGACCTAAAGTTGATGGTTTCGATCACTTTAAATATGGAGATCATTTAGCTTTAGAAAAAAAAATTACGTCAAGAACTGCTGCAATAATGGTTGAAACGATAATGGGTGAAGGTGGTATTAAAGTGATTCCGGATGTTTGTTTAAAAGGATTAAGAAAGCTTTGTGATAAAAAAAAGATCTTATTAATTCTTGATGAAGTTCAGTGTGGAATTGGAAGATCAGGAAAATTTTTTTCTTTTGAGTATTCCAAAATTAAACCAGATATTGTGCCGATAGCTAAAGGTATTGGAGGAGGTTTTCCAATAGGTGCATGTCTATTGAACAAAAAAGTATCTGTTGGTATGGGACCAGGTTCTCACGGATCAACTTTCGGCGGTAACCCATTAGCCACTTATGTAGGCAATGCAGTTTTAGATATATTATTAAAAAAAAACTTTTTAAAAGACGTTAGAGAAAAAGGTTTTTATTTCAAAAACAAACTTTTGACTTTAAAAAATAAATACCCAAAAATAATACACGAGGTAAGGGGAAAAGGTCTTTTGTTAGGTTTAAAACTAAACGTAAATCAAATTAAATTTATAGATAATTTAACAAAAAACAACTTACTAACTGTTAAAGCGGCTGAGAACGTAATCAGACTATTGCCACCATTAAATGTTAATAAAAAAGAAATAGATATGGCTGTAGCAATAATAGATAAAGTGTGTAAGAATTATAAATGAAAAATTTTCTTAACATCTCTGATTTATCATCATCTAACCTAAGAGATATTCTTGAAGAAGCAAAATTAAGAAAATCTAAAAGAGAGGGAATGAGCAAAGCCTCTATAGACAGTGATAAACCTATGGAAGGCAAATCAATGATAATGATTTTTGAAAAACCCTCCACAAGAACAAGAATTTCCTTTGATCTTGCTGTTCAACAATTAGGAGGCTCTTCTATTGTGCTTAATCCTGACGAAACTCATTATGGGAAAGGCGATGAAACCCTTAAAGATACTGCTAAAGTTTTTTCTGAATACTGTGACATTGTAATGATCAGAACCTCATCTCACAAGAGGCTAGAGGAACTATCGAGACATTCTTCAATACCTTTAATTAATGGTCTTTCAGAATTGAGTCATCCATGCCAAATTATTTCAGATATTCTAACTTTTGAAGAAATTAAGGGAAATATTTCAGGAAAAACTTTAGCATGGTTAGGAGATGGTACTAATAATATGGCTTATTCTCTAATAGAAGCTTCTGCAAAATTAGATTTTATTTTGAATATTGGCTGCCCAACAAAATATAGCCCTGGTAAAAAAATACTGAATTGGGCAAAAAAAAATAAAGCTAAAATAAATATTTATAAAGATCCAAAAAAAGCTTTGAAAGGATCTGATTGCGTTATGACTGACAAATGGGTTTCGATGAACGACAAAGTTAATAAGAAACAAAAAAAGAAAATTCTTCAACCTTTTCAAGTTAATAACAAAATGATGAGCTTAGCTAATGATGATGCTATTTTTATGCATTGCTTGCCCGTTGGTAGAGGTGAAGAAGTTACAGATGAAGTAATTGATGGACAAAAATCTGTGGTTTGGAAACAAGCTTCTAATAGAGTTCATGCTCAAAAAAGTATTATTAATTGGTGTCTTAATTAAGGAAGTGGTTTTGGATTATCACTTTTTGAATTCATGTAAAGAATTACTGAGGCTCTATCTTTTTCTTTTCGTAAACCCGCAAAGGCCATTTTAGTTCCTCTGATATAGGCTTGGGGTTTAATCAGATAAGCGTTCATTTCTTCGAAAGTCCAATTCTTTGCATAGTCCTTCATCGCTTTAGAATAATTATAGTCTGATACAGCTGCGGCAGGTCTGCCAATTACATTCCAAAGATTTGGCCCTATCATATTTTTGCCCCCGCTAGCTATCATATGGCACGCACTGCATTTTTTAAAAACTTTTTCCCCGTGGGCTAAATTTCCTAATGCTAAAAGAGCTGCAATATCAACTTTTTCGTTTACAATAGCAACTTTTACGTCAACTGCATCTTTAGATCTATCAGCATCCAATCCTTCAACCAGATATGCCGATTTTTCTGGTTTTTCAACATAAAAGAGTAAATCAGCAAATTTACCTATTCCAATAATGATTAATGCAGTAAGCAATACAGCAGCTATTATTTTATTTATTTCAAAACTATCCATATCTTTGATAAATAACTAATAGACGTATAACACGACTTTAAAAAAAAAAACTTAAAAATAGTAATTTTTTTTGCGTCTTTGAGACGCATTATTATGATAAATACTTCTATAATTATACCATCACGACTCGATTCTATTCGTCTGCCTAATAAACCTTTAAAATTAATCAATAATAAGGAGATGATATTACATGTTTATGATGCTGCTATTCAAGCTAATGTAGGAGATGTAATCGTAGCTACTCCTGATGAACAAATTATAAAAATTGTCCAAGATTATGGAGGCAAAGCTGTTTTGACCAATAAAAAACATCAAACAGGTACTGATAGAATATTTGAAGCGTTTGAAAATAATCTTAAAAAAGTTTCTGATGTTATTATTAATTTACAAGGCGACATGCCAAATATTAAACCAGTCGATATAAAACTAATATCTGGATTTATGAATACAAAAAAAGTTGAGATATCTACATTAGCCAGCAATTTTGAAAACTCAAAGGAAATAGAAAATATTAATAATGTTAAAGTCGTTACAGAAAAAAAAATTGGTCTAAATAATTTTTCAAAAGCCAAAGATTTTTATAGGTCTGGTATTTATGATAATAATCAAAATATTTATCATCATATTGGAATTTATGCCTTTACTAGGGAAGCCTTAATAAGGTATGTAAGCTTAAAAAGATCAAAACTTGAGAGAGATAGAAATTTAGAGCAATTAAGAGCATTAGAAAATAAAATGCAAATTGACGTAGGATTAACAAATAATCTACCAATAAGTGTTGATACTGAGATAGATTTAAAAAAAATTAAGAAGGTAATGGAATAGAATGAATAAAAATAGAATTGCTTTTCAGGGTGAACTAGGTGCATATTCGCATATAGCTTGTAATGAAGTTTTTCCTGGCGCTGAAATTAAAACATGCTCCACTTTTGAGGAAACTTTTAAGTTAGCTTTTGAAAATCACAGTTATAAAATTATAATTCCAATAGAAAATTCTTTAGCTGGAAGAGTTGCAGATATACACTATCTTTTACCGAAATATAAACTTCAAATACATTCAGAACATTTTCAAAGAGTAGAACATAATTTGATTGTTAAGCAAGATGCTAAATTAGAGGATATAAAATTTGTGAGAAGTCATTCGCAAGCTATTGGTCAATGCCAAAACTTAATAAATGAATTAAATTTAAAAACTATTGTATCTGCAGATACAGCCGGATCTGCAAAAGATCTTTCTGAAGGTAAAGATAAAACAATAGCTGCAATAGCATCTGGTTTGTCATCTCAAATTTATAATTTAAAAATTTTAAAAAAAAATATAGAAGATGAACCAGGGAACGTAACAAGATTTTTAATTATGTCCAAAAAAGTTGCTCAGCCTGATTTTACAAAGGATAAAAAATTCATTACAACTTGTATTTTTAGATTAAAAAGTGTGCCCTCAGCCTTATATAAATCTTTAGGGGGGTTTGCCACTAACAGAATTAATCTAACTAAATTAGAGAGCTTTTCAGTAAAAAATACTTTTGACCAAACAAATTTCTACATGGATTTTGAAGGTCATATTGAAGATAAATTGGTGCAAAACGCTATGGAAGAATTGGGTTTTCATACTCAAAATTTGGATATTTTAGGGGTATATGAAGCTTCAAATTATAGGAAAAAATAGTCCACAAATTTTAAAACTTTTATTGAAGTTATTAAAACGATGTTGATATAATCAGTTTGAGGTTGGCATCAGGTGGATGTTTCATTAACCCGGCCAGGTCTGAAAAGAAGCAACCGTATTGAAAATTATTCAGGTTGTTGCCTGCCTCTTACATACAATGATTAATAATAAAATTTTAGCACTTAAATACCGTCCAATAGATTTTAAAGATTTAATTGGACAAGACGTAATGGTCCAGACAATTACTAACGGAATTAAGTTGAATAAAACACCTAATGCTTATTTGTTAACTGGGATAAGAGGTATTGGAAAAACTACAACAGCTCGATTAATAGCCAAAGCTTTAAATTGTTTAAAAAACACTGAAAAAAAAAATGATTGCTCTAAACAAAATCTATGTAACGTTTGTAAAGAAATAGTCAATTCTAACCATATTGATGTTTTAGAAATGGATGCTGCATCTAAAACAGGAATTGATGATGTAAGAGAATTAATTGAAAACGCCAAATACAGTCCAACTAGTGCTAAATTTAAAATATTCATTATTGACGAGGTGCATATGCTGTCAAAACAGGCTTTTAATGGCTTGCTTAAAACTCTAGAAGAACCTCCACCAAATTTAAAGTTTATACTTGCTACTACAGAAGCAAGAAAAATTCCTGTAACAATTTTGTCAAGATGTCAAAGATTCGATCTTAAGAGAGTTAAAATTAATCAAATAATATCACATTTAAAAAAGATTGTCGAAATTGAAAAAGGAAATATTTCTGATAATGCACTTAAACTAATAGCTAGATCTGGGGAGGGCTCAGTAAGAGATAGCATCTCATTACTTGATAGAGCTTTAATTTCCTCCGAGGAAACTAATAAAGTATTAGATGAAAATTCTATTAGAGATATGTTAGGTTTAGCAGATAAATCAAAGGTAATTGAAATAGCAATTAAAATCTTTGAAGGCGATCAAAATAAGGCTTTAGAAATTTTAAATGAGTTAATAGATCTTGGAATTGATGCTAAAAACTTTTTAAATGATTTGTTGGAAGTTCTCCATTTGTTTAGTAGAAAAATTAATTTAAAGTCTATAGATAAAGATATAACGATATCAGAGTCAGAAGAACAATTAATTAATGATTATTCTGAAAATTTGGAAAATCATGACTTAGCTATATTTTGGCAATTAACTCTAAAAACAATTGAAGATTTAAAAATAGTTATGAACGAAAAACTACTTCTAGAAATGCTAATTATTCAAATGGTGCATTTAAAAGGTTTTAATTTGAAAAATAATCTTAACGAGAATCTAGATAAAGCAGAAACTATTGACTCTATGAATGTTAAGAGAGTTGATCAAGATGATAATATACTTGAAACTAAAAAAGAGGATGCAATAAACAAAATTAAAAATCAAATGAGAAGCACTCATCAACTAAAAAAAGAAACTACGTTATCATCTCCAAAAATAAAAGAAAAAAAATTAAAATTAGAGAGTCTGGATGACTTGATTAAATTAGCTGGACAAGAAAAAGAAATAGAACTCAAATACGATTTAGAGCGTAATGTAAAATTAGTAAGTTTCGATAAGGGAAAAATTAGTATAAGTTTTAACGACAAATTAAATAAAAACTTCATTAAACTTTTATCAGAAAAATTAAGAAAATGGACAGGCGAAAGATGGATTATATCACTAAGTAAAGATGAGGGGCAAAAAACAATTTATGAAAAAAATGTATTAAAAGAAAAAAAAGAATTTGAGGAAGGTCAAAAAAGCGACACAGTAAAAAAAATAAAAAAATCTTTTTCTGATGCTGAATTAGGTGAGATTAAAGAGGATTGATGACAAATTTTAGTGACATGTTAGTAAAAGCGAAGGAAATGCAGGAAAAAATGCGGCAAGTACAGGAAAATTTGAAAAAAATTGAGGTAACTGGAGAAGCAGGCGCAAGTTTAGTTAAGGTCGTTCTAAATGGCAATTATGAGTTAAAGTCAATTAAGATAAGTGAAAACGCTAAAAATGAAAAACAAGAAATAATTAACGATTTAATTATAGCAGCTTATAATAATGCTAGAGATAATCTTAAAAAAAAAACCAATGAGGAGATATCAAAAATAACTGGTGGTCTAAACTTGCCTTTAGATTTCAAATTGCCTTTTTAATTAAATGGATAACAATATTGTAGAAATAGAAGATTTAATAAAACAATTTTCAAAGTTGCCAGGATTGGGACCAAAGTCTGCGAAAAGAATAATTTTAAAATTAATCAATAACAGAGAAAATATGATTAAACCTTTAGCTCAATCATTGGCAAAAGTTTATAAAAATGTAATAAGATGTAATAATTGTGGCAACCTAAAGGTAAAAGATAACTCGTGCGTATGTGAGAAAGTAAATAATTTTGATAAAATATGCGTAGTTGAAAATTTGGCTGATATGTGGGTAATTCAATCTGCAAATATTTTTAAAGGATGTTACCATATTCTCGGAGGTACTCTGAGCGCCTCAGAAAGTTTTGATCAAAAAAATTTATTGATTGATTCACTTATTAAAAGAATAAAAAAAAATAGTCTTAAAGAAGTTATAATTGCTACAAGTGCTACTGTCGAGGGGCAAACAACAGCCCATTATATCGAAGACTCCATAAAAAATGGTAAAATTAAAATTACAAAATTAGCACAAGGTTTGCCGGTGGGAGGAGAGATAGAGCAGCTGGATGATGGAACATTATTTTCAGCATTTAAGAATAGAGTTCCTGTAGCAAATGAATAAATTTGTTTAGCAACAAAAATGCAATATAAAATTTAGATGTATCCAAAAAAATATTTAGAATTAGCAAAAGATTTTTTATTATTAATCTATTTGTTTGCTTTCTCTACATTGTTGATGAGTATTATTTGGCTTTATATCAAATTTGGGAAGATTTCACTAGATCAATTTTTGATACATTTAGAGATAGTTTTTTTTAATCAAATTGGCAATAATATAAATTTGAAGGTTACAAAATATTCTCAATATTGGTTACTTTATGCACCAATTGTAATTACACTCGTTTTATTTGCCTTTACGATGATTATAAAATACTTTTCAAATATTAAAAAAATTATATTTTTAAAAAGATTTATAAAAATATTTAAAAACTATTATTTCAAAATTATATTAATCACGACTTTTTTAATCGCAACTATAGTAATATATTTTTTCACAAATTTTCTTAACATGACTAAATACATAATTAAAGATAAGCTTGTCTTTAACAGTGATAATAAAGATTATTTTCAATTGAATTTTGAAAATATAAATATACAGTCAAAAAAGAAAAACAATTTAATTTTAGTTTATGTAGAGTCTTTTGATACTTTTTTTTCAAATAAAGAAATATTTGAGGAAGATCTTTTAAGACCTATATATGAAAATTTACAGAATAGTAACGGCAAAATATTATTTGATTTAAGAGCCACTCCGGGAGCTAATTGGACAAGTGCAAGTTTAGTTGCAACTCAATGTGGAATTCCTTTAAAACCTCTTGGACTGAATAATAAAAATATAATTTTATCAAAAACTTTTTTAAAAAATCACAAGTGTATTTCTGACTATTTATTTGAATTGGGAGATTACCATACAGAATTTATTTCTGGATCACCCCTAGAGTTTTCAAATATGTATGGTTTTTTAACTTCACACAAATTCAACAAGATATACGGCAAAAAAGAGTTAATTAAAGAGGGTTACAAAGAGAACCCGACTGGATGGTCTCAATCTATATCAGATCATGATACTTTTGAATTTTTAAAAAAAAGAACTTTAGAATTAAAAAAAAAAAAGAAACCTTTCTTTATTAATCTTCTCACAATCGATACACATAAACCCGGAAATTTTTATGATAAAAAAAAATGCTTAAAATCTAACGATAAAATTTCTATAGACGAAAATAACGTATTAAATAAATCAAGATTTTTTAAAAAATATGTATCAAATTTTACTGTGGATGAAATTTATAAACTTACACAGATTTATAATCAATTAGATGAAAGTAAAAATGATAATTTAAAAGATCTTAAGATTGCAGTTAAATGTACATCGAATACTATTAACGAATTTATATCTTTTTTTAATAATAATAATTTTGAAAACACAGATTTATTTATTATGGGAGATCATGAGTATTTTCTTTTTCAAAATAAAATTAAAAGAAGATACATTTTTAATGCTTACTTTGGAAAAAATAACTTTGTTCAAAATAGAATTGAAATACTGCAATATGACTTATTTCCATTTTTTTTAAAATTATTAGGATTTAAATTAGAAGGAAATAAACATGCTTTTGGAATTGATCCACAATCGATAGAAAAAACAAATATTGAAAAACGATTGGAGAAAATAAATAAGTCTATAATTTTAGACTCTAAATTTTACAAAACTTTATGGTAAACATCTTAAAATTTTTATTTGGAATTTTGCTATTTAATTTTCAAATAGTTGATGTTTTTTCAAAAGATAATATTTTTCACGAAAAAAAAAACTTAATATCACATGCTGGTGGCTTCATAGATAATCATGCATATACTAACAGCATCGAGGCACTGCAAAACAGCATTTCAAAAGGATTTTATATGATTGAATTAGACTTGAGACTTACATCTGATAATGTATTTGTAGCTTTACATTCCTGGAAAGATATTGAGAAAATTTTTGAAAATGGTGTAAATAATAAAGTAAAAAGTTTTTATAAAAAAAAAATCAAAAATAACGACTATTCATACAATGATATAATAGAATTAAATAAAAATCTGAAGTATAAAATTTTGAGCCAATTTGATATTGAAAAGATATTTTCAAAAAATGAAAAATTAATTTTGTTTATTGATAAATCGAACGATTTTAAAAGAATTGATAAAGCTTTTTCATTTAACGATAGAATAATTATAGAAACATTTAATATATTTAATTTTTTAAAAGGCTCTAATCAAAATTTTAATAAGATATTGCTATCAACAGATCTTGACATAGTTGATAGAGTTTTCATAAAAATTTTTAATATTAAAAACTTAGTTATAAGCAAAGAAACTATCAATTTAACAACAAATGAAGAATATTTAAATAAATACATTCAAAACGGTAAAGAAATATTTGTCTATACTGTTAATGACTTTGATTTAATAAAAAAGCTATATGGAAAAAAAGCTACGTATTTTTATACCGATATTATTAATTAGATTTTTTTTCTATTCTTAGCTTGTGTAATAGAGGCTCAGTATATCCTGAGGGTTGATTTTCTCCCTTAAAAACCAAATCGCAAGCGGCTTTAAATGCAATTGAATTTTCAAAATTATCTGACATTTTTTCATAATTTTTGTCATTCTTATTTTGATCATCAACAATTTTTGCCATTTTTTTAAAAATGTTTGTCACTTTTTCTTTAGATGTTATTCCATGATAAATCCAATTAGCCATGTGTTGTGAAGATATTCTTAATGTTGCCCTATCTTCCATTAGTCCAATATTATTGATATCAGGGACTTTTGAGCAACCTACTCCCTGGTCTATCCACCTAACAACATACCCAAGAATACTTTGAGCATTATTCTCAAGTTCTTTATTGACCATCAATTCTGGCCAATTAGTTTTCCCAGCAACTGGAATAGAAAGTATATTATTGACATTTGATTGTTCTCTTTTAGATAGTTCTTTTTGTTTTTTAAAAACGTCTACCTGATGATAATGCATTGCGTGTAACGTTGCAGCTGTTGGTGAGGGAACCCAAGCACAATTTGCTCCAGCATTTGGGTGATTTATCTTTTGTTCTATCATGTCTCTCATTTTATCTGGAATAGCCCACATGCCTTTACCAATTTGAGCTTTGCCTGAAAAACCACACGATAATCCAATATCTACATTTCTATCTTCATAAGTAGTTAACCATTTAGTTTTTTTCATTTCACCTTTTGCAATCATTGGACCAGCTTTAAAAGATGTGTGTATCTCGTCACCAGTTCTGTCTAAGAAACCAGTATTGATAAAAACAATCCTCTCTTTAACATTCCTTATACATTCTTTTAAATTCAGTGTTGTTCTTCTCTCCTCGTCCATTATTCCCACTTTAATAGTATTCATTTTTAAATTCAAAACCTGTTCGACTTTTTCAAATAATAAATTTGTAAATTTAACCTCATCTGGCCCATGCATCTTCGGCTTGACAATATAAAAAGATCCAAATCTCGAATTATTTTTGTTTTTAAAATCGTGTAAAGTACATAATGTTGTAAAAAAAGCGTCCATAATTCCTTCAGGAATTTCACTACCATCTTTCAAAATTATTGATGGATTAGTCATGAGATGGCCTACATTTCTACAAAGTAATAAAGCTCTACCGTGTAAAATAAGTTTTGTGTTATCCGGCTTAGTATAAATTCTATCTTGATTTAATTTTCTAGTGAAGTTTTTTCCGTTTTTTATAAACTTAGACTCAAGATCTCCCTTCATTAAACCCAACCAGTTTCTATAACATTTAATTTTATCGCTACTATCAACTGCAGCAACAGAGTCTTCATTGTCTACAATAGTTGAAATAGCAGATTCTAAAATAATATTAGAAATACCTACCTTATCAATTTTTCCAACTAAACTTTTTTTATTAATTACTATTTCTATATGGAGATTGTTATTTTTTAGCAAAATCACTTCAGGATTATTTTTTTCTCCTTTAAATCCAACAAATTGATTTTGATCTTTGAGAAAAAAATCTTTTTCGTTGATATAAAAATTTAGTCTACTCTCATTTATCTTAACTTTAGTTATCTTTTTCCAATCACAATTTTTTATTGGAGCAATTTGGTTTAAAAAGTCACGTACAAAATTTATAACTTTTAAAGCTCTATTTTGGTCATGATTTTTGGATATTTTTCCAGGAATAACATCAGTTCCATAAAGTGAGTCGTATAAGCTTCCCCATCTAGCATTAGCTGCGTTGAGCGCGTATCTTGCATTGTCAACTGGAACAACAAGTTGAGGTCCAGCGATTGAAGTTATCTCCTGATCTACATTTGATGTTTGAATTTTAAAATTTTCTTTTTCCTCTACTAAATAACCAATAGATTTTAAAAATGATTTATATTCTTCTATATTAAAATCTTTCTTACCTTTATTTAAATGCCAATTGTCAATTTTTTTTTGAAGATCTTCTCTTATTTTTATTAATTCTTTATTCTTTGGAGTAAGTTCGTGAACAACTTGGTCAAATTTTTTCCAAAAATCTGAATTATCTATACCTGTTCCAGGCATCACTTCTTCATTGATAAATCTGTAAAGATCTTCACTAATTTTTAAATTTTCAATTTTCAAAATTCCCATAATTTATACTTTTTTTTATTGAATTTTATTAAAGAAATAATTAAAAGAAAAGTGTGATATTTGTCTATATATGAAAAATTATTTAGAATTTGAAAAAGAAATAAAGAGTCTTGAGCAAGAAATGGACAATTTGAAAAGTCCATTTGGATCTGAGGGGATCTCTGAGGTAGATACAAAAAAGATTAAAGAAACGCAGGAACAAATCAATGAAAAGTTGAAGATTACTTATTCAAATTTAAATAGTTGGCAAAAAACTATGGTTGCACGACATGAAGATAGGCCAAGAGCAAATTTCTATATAAATAAAATTTTTTCGCAATTTACTTTACTCTCCGGAGATAGACTTTTTGGAGATGACAAATCGGTAATTGCTGGTTTCGGTTTAATTGATAATAAATCAGTTTTAGTAATAGGTCAGGAAAAAGGGGAAGACTTAAATAGTAGGATAAAAAGAAACTTTGGAATGATGAGACCTGAAGGGTATAGAAAATGTATAAGGTTAATGCAATTAGCTAATAGATTTAAAATTCCTGTAATAACTTTTATAGATACCCCTGGAGCTTACCCCGGTGTAGGAGCTGAACAACGAGGACAAGCATCGGCTATAGCAAGTTCAATTGAGTGTTCGATGTCAATAAAGGTTCCAAATATTTCAATAATTATTGGTGAAGGAGGATCGGGCGGTGCGATTGCACTGGCATCTTCTAATAAAGTTATTATGTTAGAGAATTCAATTTACTCTGTAATTTCACCTGAGGGATGCGCGTCAATATTATGGAGAGACCCTAGTAAATCTTTAGAAGCTGCTGAAGCTATGAAGCTAACTGCAAAAGATTTATTAAATTTTGGAGTCATAGACGAAATTGTTGAAGAACCTCTTGGAGGCGCTCATAGAGATCCTGAATCAATCGCCCTCGATGTAAAAAATGTTTTAATTAAAAATTTAAGATTTTTTGAGAATATGTCCAGCGATCAAATTTTTGAACATAGAAAATCAAAGTTTTTAAAGATGGGTAGAGATAAAGGTTTTTCAAAATCTTCATCTCAAGATAACAAAAATTTAGGTTATCAAGAGCCTTTTTTAATTAAATTTAAAAGAAATTTCTTGAAAAATAGTTATATTTATATTGGGATAGCCGCTCTAGTTTTAGCTTCAGCCATATCAATTATTTACTAATTATTGTGACAAAAACACAATATTTAGTAATTTATGAGAATAACAATTAATCATTTCTTGACAGAATTATATTAAATCTATTATAGCATGCATGTTAGTTTAACTAACATAAGTAAATAATAACAAGGATAAGAAAATAATGAGTACACTAAAAGGTAAAGTAAAGTGGTTCAACGGAACTAAAGGTTATGGTTTCATTGAAAGAGAAGATAAAGAGAAAGACGTGTTCGTTCACTCTTCAGCTGTAAGAGAAGCTGGTTTAAAGTATTTAAACGAAGGTGATGAATTAACGTTTGAAGTGGAGAGCACGGAAAAAGGTCCTGCTGCA
>MDTD01084445.1_pt1 | contig 14519 bp, 12 predicted proteins | sample 811221 | NCBI WGS metagenome assembly MDTD01 (sample SAMN05326646, study PRJNA326480) | marine metagenome | isolation source: seawater | place: Pacific Ocean: South West | collected 2011
AACCCGATTACTGAAATATTTTCCGGCACTTTTTTCCCGATCTTATTGAGAATTTGGACAATCTGCATTGCGTGATAATCCGTTATTGTCCCGACTGCGCTAACCTCCGGATTTGCCTCAAAAAAATCAATCAAACTGATATCACTTTCAAGCGACCACCCTCCGTGTCCGATCATTTTGACGCTGCAGTCATGGTGCTTAGAGCAAAAGTCCATAAAACCTTCACGACGCAAATTCGCCGGACTAGCATCAGGATAACTGTGGTAAAATCCCATTTCACGATGTCCCTCACCATAGAAATACTCCGCCATCATCCAACCGCCGGAATAGTCATCGGTGCCGATGAAATCAATATCGGCGGGAGTCTTACGGTCTATTGACACGATAGGCAGTCCCCGTTTTATTACTTCCAGAAAATAACTGTTGTCCGCAAAGTCGAAGGTCGGCACGATTATAATTCCGTCCACCCGCTGCTCGATCATTCTTCTGATCACTTCACGTTCATTTTTTGTCTGCCATGAGATAATCGGTAAATAATTGCGTTTCTGCAGCTCATCATGTATCCGGATGAAAAGATTATTGAAAAAACTGTCTTCAATCATCCCAATAAATCCGACCGCACCGGTTTTTCCGGTTCGAATCGCATTACTCAAACGATTTTCATGATATCCGAGCTCCCGGGCCGCATTCATAATTTTCTTGCGGGTAGCGTCGGAAATTTCCCCTTTGTTCTTTATTACCCGGGACACCGTGGAAATAGACACCCCGGTAGATTCCGCAATATCTTTCAAGCTGACTGTATATTTGTTGTTCATCCGACGGCCCCCACTTTGGGTATTAAGCTAACTCCGCAAACGAAACCGCAAACGTTTGCGTTATTTTAATTATATATGATAAAATTGAAAAAGTCAATACCTTTTATAATTTTTTGTATTGAAACCGGCAAGTAAAAATCACTTATCGCAATCTTTAACAACAATATTCGCCGCCCGCACACGCGAAAGCGTCCTATCATCACCATGCAACATAAGTATATCGTTTTCTGAACCGGTAATGCGCGACACGAAAGACAGGAGTCTCATCGAAGAAAGGCAGTAAAACATTCAAAACAGAACCGTCAGCAGCCAGGAAATTAGCTTGTTTAGGCTCTAACAGCTAATGACTGATTTTGCAAATCATTGGCTATCTATACCCCCGCATTGAGGATATAGTCCCATTCCGACTGTTTGTATCTTTATCGCTTGATTTTGCGGCTGTTAAGGTTATATTTCCTGAGTAATATTATCAATTCACTTTTACCGGAAATATATGACTAACAAGTTTGATTATGATGTGATTGTGGTCGGGGCGGGGCATGCCGGCTGCGAGGCGGCTTTGGCCGCGGCGAGAGTCGGGGCAAAGACGCTGCTGCTGACCATCAATATGGACCATATCGCCCAGATGAGCTGCAATCCTGCTATCGGTGGAATCGCCAAGGGTCACGTGACCCGTGAGATCGACGCGCTGGGCGGAGCCCAGGGACGCGTGACCGACGCCGCCACGATTCAATTCCGCATGCTAAACAACACCAAAGGCCCTGCGGTATGGAGTCCGCGTTCGCAGTGCGACAAGGTTTGCTTCCAACGCGCCATGAAACGCGAAGTGGAACTACAGGAAGGACTCGACGTCAAGCAGGCCATGGTCACCGGGTTCACGATCGAGAACGATACCATCACCGGCATCGAAACCGATTTTGATGACCACTTCAGCTGCAAAGCGGCTGTACTGACTACCGGTACCTTTCTCAACGGTCTGCTGCATTACGGCATGATGAGTTTTCCCGGCGGCCGCTCCGGAGATCCTGCATCCGTCAAACTGGCGGAAGCATTAAAAGAACAGCTAGGGTTGAAAATCGGACGTTTAAAAACCGGGACTCCGCCACGAATCCTGGCGAAGACGATTGATTTTACCAAAATGGAGAAACAGGACGCGGAAGTATTTGAAGAGAACTTCAGTTATTTTCAGGAAGATGCCGCCCTGCCCCGGGCCGAACGGCGCGACATGAACTGTTTTATGACTTACTCAGACGAAAAAACCGCGGAAATCATTCGCGAGAATATCGATAAATCACCAATGTATCAGGGTAAAATCGAAGGGATCGGCACCCGTTACTGTCCGTCGTTCGAAGATAAAGTAATCCGCTTTCCGCATCATCCGCGACACCTGCTTTATCTGGAGCCGGAAGGAGAATTTACCGAGGAGTATTACATCAACGGTATATCTACCAGTCTGCCGCCGGAAGTGCAGCGCCAGATGATAAATTCGGTGCCCGGACTTGAGAATGCTGAAATATCACGTTACGCCTACGCGATCGAATACGACTTTATTTTTCCTGAACAGCTTGAACGCACTTTAAGGGTGAAGAAATATACCAATCTGTTTTCCGGCGGCCAGATCAACGGCACCAGCGGTTATGAAGAAGCCGCCGGACAGGGTCTGGTAGCCGGCATGAACGCAGCCAAAGTAGCTCTCGGCAAAGAACCAGTCGAACTGGCCCGGGACTCCAGCTACATCGGCGTGATGATCGACGATCTGGTAACCAAAGAGATCAAGGAACCGTACCGCTTATTTACCAGCCGCGCGGAATTCAGGCTCAGGCTCCGACAGGATAACGCCGACATGCGGCTCAGTGAGTTTGCCATGGAAAATGGCTTACTGCCGGAAGACAAATATCAGGCATTTACCGAATATCGGAATAAACTTGCCGAAACGGAAGCTGTCGCCAAGAAAGAAAAGTTCGAGGGCAAACCACTTTGGCAATTGCTCAAAAAATTAACCGGACGCTGGACGCCGGAAGCGGAAATGCCGTTCCCGATTGAAACTCTCAATCTTGATTTATCACTTTACCGGGACCGCAAAGTTATGCAGCAATTGGCGATCATGGCGCATTATGAAGGCTACCTGGAACGGGAAAAGGTCGCGATCAGTCGCTTGAACCGGCTTGAATCCTGGAAGATACCGGAAGACTTCGATTACTCCCAGATCAAAGGTTTGCGTAACGAATCCCGCATGAAACTGGAAAAGGTGCGTCCGACAACGCTGTCCCAGGCAGGTCGTATCGACGGGGTTAATCCGCCAGAAGTTGCGTTGTTGCAGGTTCACTTGAAACGTCTTGCCGGAAAGCAGCCGGAGGATAAAAATTGATCAGGCGTTTTAGAGAAATAGTCAAACTTCTGCTGCGAAGCAAAATCAATGCCGCGGCACTGGCTATTGTCTCTATATATCTTATTTCCGCATGCGTTATTGAAGCCTACAACTGCGAATGTTCTATAAAAAAAGAGGTTCCCGTTTATGATCGCGGAGCAATGGAAGAAAGCTTTCAGCCCCCCTCAAAAGTCCATCCGTTTGGAACTGACTATATGGGACGTGATGTATTATTGCGGGCAGTGGCCGGAATCGCCACCGCGGTGAAAGTCGGAATCATGGCATCGGTGATCTCTGCCGTGATCGGAGTATCGCTTGGCCTTATCGGCGGCTACTTTGGCGGCAAGACCGACGATGTTGTCGTTTGGATTTACAGCACCTTCGCGTCAATGCCGACAATGCTTTTTATACTTGCATTTGCATTACTGACCACCAGGGGATTTCTATTTCCTCCGATTGCATCCGGTTTCGAGATGGTATCGGCATTTTTTAATACCGACACGGAAATGATGGCCGTATATCTGGCTATCGGTATCACCGGCTGGGTATCTCTTTGCCGGGCGGTCAGAGCAGAAACCATGCAGCAGCGGGAACGGGCTTATATTCAGGCCGCCAAAGTGCTGGGAGTCGGTAATCTGAAGATCATATTCAGACACATCCTGCCGAATGTATTTCATCTGGTTATAATCTATTCCACCTTACGTTTCGCTTATGCGATTATGACAGAAGTGATCGTCAGCTACCTTGGGCTGGGCATCCAAACCGCGCCAAGCTGGGGGGTGATGATCTCCGACGGTCAGGAGCGCTTATGGCGCGGCATCTGGTGGGAAGTCAGCGCCGCAACCATCTTTATGTTCATACTGGTTCTAGCCCTGAATATCCTCGGCGACGCTCTGCGCGACGCGCTTGATCCCAAGCAGAAAAACTAAGTCCGTACGACGGACGGCGATACCTCACGTAGTTTATCACCGGGTCAGGTAATAGGCCATGACACCGCCTGGAAAACATCCCGGTGCAACCCTGAACGAGAACTTGCCGTCACGCATCATTCCCTTTACTGATCCCCGGACTTTACCGTCGGCCGAGAGTGCCTCGACCTTGAACGGACCTGTCCCGGCAAACTCAACTGTCGAACTGTAATTCCGGATAAGCAGCGGCAGTTTTCCGTATTCTTTCAGAACGTTGAATTTTTGATCGGCAAAGTGCATCTTTGTATTGGCCACGTTAGTCAGTTGTATGACCAGAATACGTTTGCTTTCACGCAGCGGCTTTCGATCAAGGGAGATAGCCGCTACCGTCTGAAAACCGTCTGCATTACTAACCGACATAACTCCGGCCTGCAAGGAATCTTTGGCCAGAGTAATACTTTCACTTAACGGGGTGACAACTTTAAAGTTAAGTTTTTTGGCATTTAGAACAATCTGCCCGGTCGTACTGACCGCAAGCTTATCCTTAACCACTTTTTCCCATGCCGCTCCGACTTTCTTATCGCCAAGTTTATCCGGATCACCGGCATCCGCCACACTGACAGGATTGACTCCAGTCGGCAGCTTATCTCCAATGACGTTGGAACCGATTTGGGCAATGAGGCCAAGTTCGTCGAAATTCCGGGGATAGTTCAGCGGCAGTTGTTCTTCAAACATCTTCGGCGAAATCATATATGAGAATTTCTTTTTCGATGCCTTAACGTCCCTGCGAACAAACATCGCAATTGAAATTCGATCAGCCAACTGCGCCATCGGAGAATTAACCGCATCGAAACCACGAGACGGAGAGAGGTATTTAATGCTGTCGCGGCTGTGTGACCAGGTAAAGCGGTAGAGCGCGTCCCAATTCTGCAGTGCTGCATAAGCCCCCATCAACGGACCGCCTTCAGCACGAAAAATATTCGGATTACAGTAATTGAACTCTGTTACAATAAAAGGTTTACCGAATATACGGGTCGGCATCATACGCGCAGGCACCACCGCCAACTGAGCTATCGCCGAGCGCTGGCGATAGCGAAACGGCAAACGCCATAGCTGTTCGACAAAAGCCGGATGTTCAAAATAACTGTGATTATCCACCAGATCAAAAAGATTGCGCATCAAAGTAACCCCAATCTCGGTACGGTTGTTCAAACTGGTTACCATACACTTCAACTTCAGGTCATGCTTGACGAAACGTATTTGCTCCTGTAGAGTCCGGGTCTGCAGTTCATTAAGGAAACGGCAGAAAATATGGTCGGAGGAACTGGTATTACCGCCCTTAATATTATTCTTTCGCTTCCATTGCGCGAAACGCTCCCGGTAGAGTTTGATACTCTCCGGAGTGGTCCCCCACTGCCCGATCAGAGCCTCTTCATTTATCAGGTTCACCGCAAATAATGCGGGGTCATCGCCCCAGGTCATGCCGGTATAAGGATTTTTATGAGTCATCCACTTCCGGGCAAACTCCTTCCAGTTCGCCATCGCGGCCGGGCTGACCGGAATCAGCGCCTTCATTTGACGCTGATTGTAAAAATTACATTCCGGAATATTATCTCCGCGTTTAAAAACCCGGTTGGTATAAAGGTCTGTTGTAATATAAAGCCCGCGTTTTTTCATGACATAAAAAAGATAATCCAGTTTATCCAGTTTATCGTTGTCGAAGGTTAAGGAGTTTTTTGCATTACGTTTCAGCAGTTCCGTGTCATGATGATGGAAGCGCACCGTATTATAGCCGTTACGCGCGAAAGTATCAGCGAGCTTGTCGGCAGTCTTTTTACTCAGAAAGCTGGCTGAAAAACATAAATTTACTCCAAACATCCTGATACGTTGATCCGGAGCTTTGGCAAAAGTCAAAGTTCCGGCGGGCGCGCTGATTATATTACCATATTTTCCAGCCGGGGCGTCAAGCGTCCAGGAAAAATCAAGCGGACTGCCCTCCACAACCTGCTGCTTAAACTCCAGCGGCAGCCATTGCTTGTTCGCGATAATATACTGGTCCTGCTGCATTGCCACAGGAAATTCAAGCGCGCGATCAGATATATTTAATCCAACAATCATCCACTGGGCCATAGGGGCATCCGCGACGAAAGTTACTTCCCGCGGATCGTTGCGGCGCAGGGCAAATGATGAAGTATACAAGCCCAGCGGAGAACTGGAGTTTTCTCCTACCCAGGCAACATAAGCATTTTTCCGGGCCGGCTGCAGCCACCAGTTCGCGCAATCGCGTTGGGAAATGACCGGAATCCTCTGGGTTGAGTTATCCGCGAATTTAACGATCATATGACCGATCAACTTGCCTGACGGCGGTGTCCAGGCTGACGCATGAAGCAGATTAACCGCTCCGGCTTTGCATTCTTTCGGCAACTTAAGTTTTTTCGTTTGCGGCAGGGCGTTGGTCATTTTACCCCCTATTACTAGAACACTTTTACCGTCATTCGTTTTCGGATCGACAATAGAGAAGTCCAGGCCAAGCACCTGAAGCGATTTCTTTTTAAATGCCCTTAAATCATTTTCCGGGCCCTGATCGCTCCAGCCGCCTTTGCCGTCTCCTGCCTTTTCATCGACAAAACCGCGATTGGCAACCGCTGCAACATTGACCGGCTTATTTGGTACTTTTGAAACACTGAAGTTCAATTTAATTTTTGCTTCATCTAAAGTTCCGTGAGCAGGAGTAAAATGGAAGCGTAAAGAAATATTATCATGTTTGAATTTACGATTATCCTGGATTGCGAACGCCATCGCCCCTTTAACCGCCAAGGTCAAACCTCCTCCAATATCTAGTTTGACCTCTTTCACGTTGTTGCTGCGAAATATGGTCATTTGACTGTATTTCTCCGGCAACATCACCTCTTTACCATCAATGACGACTTTGCGTGATTTTACCGGTAGCGAAACAACGCCGTAAATACCGTTAACGGTTTGCGCCGGTCTGAATTTAAGGCTGCATGAAAGGTTGAAGGAATCAGATGTTTCCGGCGTAATCCGCTCGTGTACCAACCCGAAGCAATCACCAGCCTTGACTCCGCCCCGTATATCAACCAGCCAGGGTTTGATAATTCTCTGTTTGATATTCCAGCGTTTATTATATCCGGGGCACCATCTTTTATCATACACCTGGACATAGAATTCGGCATCTCCCAGTAAAAATGATCCGTCCCGTTTAAATCTGACTTCTTTCGGCAGGGTGGCTCCGGATAATGCACCTCCGCTTACAGTCAACAATACGCATAATGAATTCAACAATAACTTATACATAGTACTTCTTTCTTATTTAAACTATTGAGGATTGCATCTCATTTCCAGATAGCCCCCCGCTAAAGCGATAACATATGCAATTCATAAATCAGGTATGAAACGATCAGACATATATTAAATTAACCAACCTGATAAGTCAAGAGTATATATGAAAAATAGAATAAACATATTATAAATATATACATTCGCTTATTACCGTAGGCATGCACTCTGTTGAAAAATAAATATCCATAACAACGTTTATTCAGAGTTGCCGGATAAAGCTTTACTATAAGTACTTATTTTATTGTTATTCAATATCATGCATACTTGAAAACGGCCTATAGAGGTAATATATTACGGAATATTGTCGTCTGACGCATGCCGTTTTGATCATGGCATGTTTATTTAAAAAGTCGTTATTTAAGGAGAAAATAAAATGACAAAAGTTCTCGATGTAGTCAAGCCGGGCGTACTGTTCGGTGAAGACGTTGCGAAAGTTTTCCAGCTTGCTAAAGAAAACCAGTTCGCTATTCCGGCTGTAAACGTAGTCGGCTCCGACTCAATCAACGCAGTTATGGAAGCAGCCGCTACCGTTAACTCTCCGGTTATCATTCAGTTCTCAAACGGCGGCGCTGTTTTCAACGCCGGTAAAGGTTTGAAACTGGAAGGCCAGGAAGCCGCTATCGCCGGTGCTGTTGCCGGTGCCCAGCACATCCATCTGCTGGCTGAAAAATACGGTATTCCGGTAATCCTGCACACTGACCACTGCGCCAAAAAACTGCTGCCGTGGATCGACGGACTGCTGGATGCCGGCGAAGCTTACTATGCCGCTAATGGTCGCCCGCTGTTCTCTTCACACATGCTTGACCTGTCTGAAGAATCTCTGGAAGAAAACATTGAAATTTCCTGCAAATATTTTGAGCGCATGAGCAAAATCGGCATGACTCTGGAAATCGAACTGGGTTGCACCGGTGGTGAAGAAGACGGTGTGGACAACTCTCACCTCGACAACTCCGCTCTTTACACTCAGCCCGAAGACGTCTGTCTGGCTTATGAAAAACTCGGTGCCATCAGCCCGAACTTCACCATCGCCGCCGCTTTCGGTAACGTTCACGGCGTTTACAAACCCGGTAACGTTGTCCTGACTCCGGTTATCCTGAAAAACTCCCAGGACTTCATCAAAGCCAAATACAACACCTGTGACAAACCGGTTAACTTTGTTTTCCACGGTGGATCAGGTTCCAGCCAGGAAGAAATCAGCGAAGCTGTCAGCTACGGCGTAATCAAAATGAACATCGATACCGACACCCAGTGGGCTTTCTGGAACGGCATCAGAGAATTCTACCTGAAAAACGAAGGCTACCTTCAGGGCCAGATCGGTAATCCCGATGGCGAAGACAAGCCGAATAAGAAATACTATGACCCGCGCGTATGGCTGCGTGCCGGCGAGGTCAGCCTGGTTGATCGCCTCAAAGAAGCCTTTGAAGCTCTCAACTGCATGGATCGCTGCTAAGCATAGCATTGATACTTCAAGCCGTCCTCCGGGACGGCTTTTTTTTTGTACCAGTGATAATATTAATGATTTTTACCTGTTTTTTTGACTTTCTGCAATTTGACTTTCAATATCTATTGATGTATAATTTATATAGACAACAAAAGTCGGGTAAAAAAAAATGCAATTTGTATCTAAAAACTGTGACAATGAAAGAGTGGCCATATAGCCGGTGGCATCTAACCGGTAAGTCTCTCTTTGCAGTAGTTTTCAGTTTTTCAATCAAATTAACAATCAGGAAAAGAACCCGATGACCTTGGTCAATGAAATAATATGCTTAGGCTTATATGCGTTCGCTGCAGCGTTGCTTTTAAAAGCGGAAACGGCGTATGGCCTCATGTCTTCGATCGTGTCCCTGATCTGTAAATGTAGAAAGTGGGCCGGGTTTAAAAACATTTCCAGCTATTCAATTCCAGATTTCAAGCAATTATGTTTCGTCAGGTTACCCAGTTGTGTCAGGTCTGAAATTTCAGACGGCAACAATATAAAAATACAACCGCCATATTTATTTGACAACCACGAACTGTTTTCCTCATAGTGTTTATGGTCTGCATGAATCAATACCGAGATAGACCATAAACCATAAACAAGAAAGGAAACTGGATGAAACCCTATTTACTGGTATTAAGCACTGACTTTCGCGGCTTCAAGTTCAACCTTGACAGCGATGATATTACTTGTGGACGTGACAAAGGCAATGATATTAGACTGGCCGATAAAACGGTCAGTTCGCAACACTGTCTTTTTCACTACGATGAAACCACCGGAATAGTCTCTATTGAAGACCTCGGCAGTAAGAACGGTGTTTTTGTCAATAACATCCGCCGTTTTGGCAAGACCGAAATCAGCGGAGGAGACGTTGTTCAAATCGGCCTGATTGAATGCATGATGGTCGACAGTGAAAACAGCGATCTTGATAACATCACCCGTGTAACCTGTCCGGATCTGGATTCAACAGTAGGTTCTTTGAACACGGTGACCCTCACCAATCTTTCTCGCCTGTATGAAAAAGGCAAGAAAAAAGAGAAGCGGACCAATCTGATGCTGAATGGAGCTCTTGGGCTGCTTGGAGTGGCAATACTTGGAGTGGTAACATTTCTTGTATTCTTAATTCTCAAGTGATATGATTGCCCCCCATCGCATGGGGATAGAGGGAGCTTGATAAACGAAAGAAGATGAGCAAGCTTAATAAACTTCCGGAATAAAGATATCCGGGAGAGTTAGTTATTTTGTCTTTTTATATAATGTTATTACGGATTCAGCAATATTCTTACCAGCGAAGCACTGGATCACTAATCAGGTAATCCACTCTTTCTTCTACGATTTTATCCGCATTCTTTTCCCGATGAGTACATTTTTTCTTCAGGTCCTGGAGCTTTCTTTCCATGATCTTAATTCTGCGCTGATTATCTTTCAAGCGATCATAAAACTGTTTTTTAGTCAAAGCGGTCAGTTTCGCTTTGATTTGCTTCTTCTTGTTTGCATCACGAGTATTCAGGTATTGCCATCTCAGCTTGTAGGACTCTTTATTTTCCTTCAATGCGGATTCTTTTTTCCAGGCTGCGATCCTTGCTCGTATTTCACGCTGGAACTTTTTATGGTCAACCCGGTAAAGGTTTTCCAGTTTTTTGCGTTCCGCTTCAGGCAGCTGACTTAAAAATTTTGAATAATTATTACCGATCCCACGCTTGGCGGACGGTTTTGGCTTTGCCGGAGCTTTTTTCTTCTGAATATTTGGTTTTTTTGCCGATTTATCTTTTTTTTGCGCGGTATCTGCGGCAACACAATAAATGGCTCCACACAGCATTAATGCCGTCAACATTAACTTTTTCATAATCATTTCCTGTTTATTATATATCATAATCAAATAGTTTTTCCGTTTGCTTGTTAATCAATTTATACTCACCCCGCCATTCACCTGATGTGAGGTCTTCATTGACTAATTCAAGACCAATCTCAATATCCAGCATGTCACGCTCCATGGAAGTGGCCTGCCAGTTCATCTTGTAGTCCTGCTCATCATCAGGAATACGGTAATTATACGACAGAATCAACCATGAAACAAGTAACAGACATGCAGCAGCAGCGGTGAAATATATTATCTTGGTCAGCATGCTGGACGGCTTCGAAATACGATGGGAACGATTAACCCCGTCGCTGCGGTTGATTACCGCAAAATCCATTTCAGGAGAAGTTCTGCCATCCCCCGGCAAGCGTGCATTCTTCAATGACATCCAGGCGGAAGCCAATGCCTCACAATCCCGACAGGAGGCAATATGTTCACACGTCTCGCGATCAAGATGACCGTCGGCGGACATGATAACAGCTTTATATTTTTCGCAGTCTTTCTTCATATTCAACTCAGCTCAAAACTTTCCATGCGGGGTCTCACGCCATTCAATCAGCAATTTCTGCAGATTTTTCAGGGCATACTGCATTCTACCAAGAGCAGTATTGACCGAACATTTCTGTATTTTAGCGATTTCTTTAAAACTTACTCCATCACGCCTCAGTAGAAATACCTCACGCAACTGCGGATTAATCATTTCCAGGGCCTTGCCAATTGCCCGCGACAATTCGTCACGGTCCATTCCGCTCCAGGGCAAGTTAACGGTATCCGGCAAATCAATGCCATCGTCATCATCAATAACCAGTACTTCGGATTGACGGCTGCTTTTTCGAAAATGATCAATTGCCAGATTATGTGCAATTCTCAACAGCCAGGCCTGAAAACGGTTTTTACACTTATAACTTCTTAAACTCCTGATGACTTTCATCCATGTTTGCTGAAAAATATCATCGACCAGAGCATGCTGCCCCGGCAGCATATTATTCAGATACGAATAGAGTCTGTTTTTATAACGATCATACAATATCTCAAAGTCAACGTTCCGTCCGGACAAGTAGCCGTTAATCAGCTCAATATCCGACAATTCGTGACGATTTTTTTCTTGTTCGTTCATCTATTAAACGTTTTTCAGTCTCTATTATTGTATATAATTTATATGTTTCCCGATAATTTGGGAACTGTCAACTCAAATAACTACTATTTTTTCCGCCTCTCAATCAGGTTCAGGATAGCGCATCTGTCCGGCTCCAGCAAATCATACGACAAAAGGCCTTCGGGCTGGCTCCAAACTATTCCCTGGCCCGGAACAGGTGACGGCTCACAATCCCCGTCAATCCGGCATTCAATAAAATACAACTTCAGACAGCTTACATCATCAATGGCGTGTTCGTGAACAAAAACAATTTCAGGTTCAGCGATAGCAATATCCAACTCTTCGGACAACTCACGCTCAAGACACATCTCAGGAGTCTCGCCGTTCTCAAGTTTGCCGCCGGGAAACTCCCACATCCCGGCATGCCTTGAAGCGGGAGGCCTTTGGGCCAGCATAACTTTGTTCCCACGACAAATTATCCCGGCGCTGACTTCTATAATGTTTATTGAACTGCAAACAGTCATATCAATTTCCGATTCAAATTGCATCAAGGCTTCGGAGCGTTATTATCATAGAACCTGTCGGTTGCCACCTTCGCATAATACGGATACTTGGCAATCAGCTCCGGTGAAGCATCTCTTGGTATGTTCTGATAACGCTTGTAAAACCACAGGTATTGATCCGGATATTGCCTGATCATCTCTTCCGTCAGTTTCATGAAATCACCGATGATCTCTTCATCATTCTCATATTCCTCTATCGCCTTAGGCAGGGACTTCATGTAGGAATGTAAATGACCAGTATCCGGGTCACGGTAAACACCGCCAAAATACGGAGCATTGCCGGGCCGCTTCCCGAGAGTTGCGGGCATCCGGCTCACTGGGACCGGCAAACCAAAAAAGTCGACAAACACTCCACCGTCACGAATTCGGGTATTCTGGTCAATCAGCGATCCAAGTCCATATCCCTGCTTCATCGCTTTCATAACCTCACGAACCGCGCCCTTGGAATAAATAACCTTGTTGCCGGTTTCACGACAGCCATTGATCAAATTATTAAGATGGGGATTACGGATCTTCTTGGCGATAACCACGAAATTCATCCGGGTAAAATGAGTCATCAGCAAGCCGGCAATTTCCCAGTTTCCGAAATGGGGAGTAACAAACAGAATGCTTTCACTTTTATCGGCATGTTCATTAATCATATCGGCATTGTGCATATGAGCATACTTACCGATTCTATCGATATCATCCGCCATCCAGATAAACTCGGCAAAGCTCAGAATCAAGTTCCCCAGACTGCGCCGGGCAATTCCACGACACTCGGACTTTGATTTCTCGGGGAACGCCGCTATGACATTTGCGGCGGCCAATCGACCAACCGAAGGCATAATATACATTAATGCTCCAATTGAATGGCACAAGTACTTCAAACTCTTGAAAGGCAGCATCCGAAGCGCTTTCACAATCAAAATCACTGGAATATATTCTATCAGGAAACGTATATCTTTAAGGGATTTCACGGCGTATTTTTCTTTTCCTCGGGGTTGTTGTCAATCCAAAACGACCGTCCGGCAACTGCCGCAGTCCGTTGGCGTGCATAAAGTCGGACATATTGGATTCAGCTATTTTCTGGATAAGATGCAGTCTGGCTTTTTCCATACATGTAATCGAATCTGCCTGACGCACCATAGTAATCTCAAGCTTGTCATTCCAGTAGATAAGGCCCCAGCCGTCAGCAATCTCATCAGGGGCAACCGAACCTTCAGGAACCGCAAGGTAAAGCAGGTTGGCAACACCGGTACGCCGGATCATCTCAAACCGGCTGCCGTTATACAAAGCTTTCTCTGTTTCCCGTATCTGGCGCATGCAGCGATGATACGCGCGGTTATTGCTTAAATCATAGTCCCAGTCAACATATTCTTCAAAGAGGTTGTCATCCCGGCGCAATTCCGGCTCGTTCTGCCTGATCTCCTCACGCAGTCTCTCACGTTTTTCCTTGAGTTCTCTAAGCTTAGGGAGAAGCTGGTCTCGGTTGGAACACTCCGGCCAGCACTCCTCACGTCCGCGCCTGATTTCAATCACTGCGGTACGGACCGGTTTCAAATAGCGACCAGTGGGACTGGACCAGAAGGCGGCTATATCCGCCTGAAATTTGGTGAAGCGGGCGGGAACTTTAAATCCGATGCCTGTAGGCTCCAGTTTCAGCACCCAGGCGGCCAGCGCCTGGCGCACCTCTTTGTGGGTAACAGCGGAAGCATCTGTATCAGCTGCAGTCTCAACCTTTTTTATTTCGACGGGTTCAGGCGGAATTATTTTTTCCTCCGCACTACCGGAAGACTCTTGCTCCGGTTCAGGGTTCATGTCTTCGAAAAAATCGAAACTCAACTGATTTTTTTCTTCCGTCATGCGGTCTATCCTTGTGCCATTAACAATTACTCGATAATCTAGCACAAATATGAGATATTGTCATTACAAAAAAAAAGAAAAATGCCGGAAAAATCCGGCATTTTTCATTATATAGCAGTTGTATGAACTGAATATGTGGCGATTATTTCTCTTCGCCGCCGATATCCAGACCATCCAGTGCGTCCATGGTGTCACCGAAGACTTCGCCCATGTCGACCATTTCTTTGCC
>MDTD01013442.1_pt1 | contig 14517 bp, 18 predicted proteins | sample 811221 | NCBI WGS metagenome assembly MDTD01 (sample SAMN05326646, study PRJNA326480) | marine metagenome | isolation source: seawater | place: Pacific Ocean: South West | collected 2011
CTAATGATGTAACAAATCCAGTTGCAAAAACTGATCCACAAAGTCCAATTTATGGAATGCCAGTATTAGACGTTGAAAAATGTAAATCTGTTTTATTCGTTAAGAGAAGTTTATCTCCTGGTTATGCAGGTATTGACAATGACCTATTTTATAAAGAAAACACACTGATGTTATTTGCTGACGCAAAAAAAATGACTGAAGATATTACCAAAAATTTGTAAATCTGATGAGTACAAAAATTTTTTGTGATATTGCAGATTTAAGTCAAATTAAAAAATTTAATAAAAAAAAAATAGTAAAAGGTTTTACAACTAATCCTAGCTTAATGAGAAAAGCAGGAGCTAAGGATTATATGTCGTATTCAAAAAAAATACTTAATATATGTAAAAACAAACCTATTTCATTCGAAGTTTTTTCTGATGATGAAAAATCAATGATCGAACAAGGTAAGAAGATTACTAAATGGGGAAAAAATGTATATGTAAAGGTTCCAGTAGTTAACTCAAAAAATAAGTTTACAGGAAAAGTAATAAAAGAACTTAACAACAATAATATCAAGTTAAATATAACTGCAGTGTATACTGCAAAACAAACAGAAAAAATTTTAAAGTTGATAAATGCAAAAACAAAAGTAATAGTCTCAATTTTTGCAGGAAGAGCAGGAGATGCAGGTAAAGATCCATTACCAGAATTTATTGAAAGTATTCGTTTAGCAAAAAAATTTAAAAATGTTGAAATATTGTGGGCCAGTGTGAGAGAGCCATATAATTATTTGCAAGCTAAAAATATTGGTTGCCATATTATTACTATTCCTCCTCAAATAATTGAAAAAATTGAAAATTTTGGAAAAAGTTTTGAAGAATTAACGATAGAGACTGTTAAAAATTTCTTAATTGATAGTAAAAAATCGAATTTTAAAATTTAGGAATCATTATTAAATAATTTCTTAAGTATTAATTCAACTGATATTGGAAAAATAATTAGTAACGGTAGTATTAATGGAAATCTGTATCTCCAATCATAGTCAATTAACGTAAGTGAGTGAAATATTGATACAGAAATTGTAATTAATAAAATTAAAAACACACTTTTATTTATTAATTTAAAATCTTTCCCAAAAAAGAACCACACCATAATAGAAATTGTCACAAATAAAGCTTGAATTGAATTTATAATAATGTGGATTTTTGAAAAAGAATCAACGTAGGGTTTAAAAAAAAATATTAATCTAATAAAATATAAATAAGCAATTTCAATAAATGAGTCTGGGGCTTTCATCCATGTTTCTGGTCTATCATGAATTACCATACCAATCTCAACTTGCTTAATCCAATTTGATACTTCCAAAATACCAAATAAGTAAATTTTCATAAATTCATGCATAATCGCAAGAACGAAAGGAGAAATTAAAAAAACTAAAAAGATAAAAATAAATATTAATCTTGGATTATAATTTATTTGTAATCTTGAAATTATCAAAAAAGTGATAATTGCAAAAATATATGGTGGTGAAGTTGGTCTTGTTAAGAACATAAGTGTTATTAATAAAATTATTGAAAAGAAATAAAATTTCCGTTTAACAAAACTTTTTATGCTAATAAATAATGTTAATAGAACAAGGAAAGAAAAAATAGTATCTGAGAGTATAAACCTGGGCCAAATCAATAAATCTACAGATAATGTTAGGATAGGTAAAGCTAAGGATATAGCCATTTCTCTTACATTTAATAGTAAAAGAATTTTTGAAAACAAAATAAAGGAAAATAAAACTAAACTAAGATTGAGGATCATAAAGGCGTATTGCCAACCAGATTCAAAAAGTAATTTTAGTAATGCGATTATAACTACAGGAGTTGTATATATATAATTTGGGCGTGTATATGTATTTTGATTAAAGTATTTAAATAAATTAAAATCTAATTTTATTAAATCATCAGCCCATTCAGAATAAACATAAGAGTCTCCAGACATACTAAAACCGTTATTTAAGTTATAATAAGCAATGAAAGAAAAGCTTACTAAAACTGTAAGATATAAAATCCAGCTTCCAAATTTCCATTGTGAAGAAAAAATTTTTTTAATAAAATCCATGTAATTTATTTCAACATAAATTCTTAATTTTAACATTGATATATAATGTTATATAGAATCTTTTACACTTATATAACTATATCATATTTAAAAAACTTATTAATAAGACGATACTTTTCACTTTTCTTTTTTTTAAAATTAAATTTTTTTTTTTAACCATTTATCAAACTCTTGCATTTTCAAACTAAGGTGTTCAAACTTATCCATTTTTCTTCTTTCATATAATAATTTTCCCTTATGCGGCCTGTTATAATTTTTGAATATATTAATTTTTTGAGTTATCACAGTTCTTTTAAAAATCATATGTATTAGATAAAAAGGATATAACCAGAAAAATGTCTTTAGTTGACTTTTATAAATGAGAATAAGTTTTATATATAGTGCAATGTTAATTGATTTTATTATTTTTTTATTTGCTCTTCCATTGTATTTCAAGGGTTTGAAAAGATAAAAAAGAGGTCCAATTAGACCAGGACCACAATATAAAGGAAATTGCCATCCAGTAATTTTTGATTTATTTGTTAAAATAAGTTTTGAACAAAGAAAATTTAAAGCATCATGATCAGGATGACCGCCTTCATAAGCATGAGTATAAATAGTATCTACATTTTCCAATTTTTTTATTAATGATTTACATTTTAAAAATGCAGATATTAAATGGTCTTTAAGTGCAAGGTCAGGTATTGAAAGCTCTTTACCAATAAAAGATATTTGACTTTTTTTTACTCCAAGCTTTTTTAGGACGCATAGAGACTCATTTTCTCTTATTTTATTATTAATACCATCCAAACTTGACGAAGTTAAATAGACAATTTGTAGAGGAATTTTATTAGCAACATGGTTTCTTATTTCTTCATATACTCCAAATTCATCATCATAATGAGCTAAAAAGAAAACTGTTTTTTTCATTATTATAATCTAAAACATAAAACTAATTCATTGAAAGATATAAATAATTTTTAATGAATATATTCATACAGTGTTGATTATATCACATGTTTTGCAAGCAGCATTCCGCCAAGTTTTGAAAGTGCAATTGGTAATTTTTTCCAAATTGCAACTGCATATCTTAAAGTAGTTTTATTTGGATCAGTGACCATCCAATTTTTGTATGGCGAATACATTAACATGGGTATAGCTTTTAACCCAAGTCTATGCTTAAATAGTGCTGGTCCACTCCCATCAATTGAACGTCCAAAATTAATAATAGAGCAACCTAAGTTTTGAGCATTAATAGCTGCCTGTAAATAAATGAATTGAGAGCTATGACCTACTTTGTAAAATCTTGGTGTACATATAAAGGGAGAAAATAATTCTGATTTTGAAACTTTTAAAATCAACATACCACTACAAACTTGTTTATCATTTTTGACTAAAATAATTTTTGCTATATTAGGAAAATATTCCATAATATTTTTGAAATAAATTTTAGGAAGTGGTGGTGTACCTACTTCTTTCATATTCTGTAGATAAAGCGTATAAAATTTTTCTAGAAATTTTAAACCACCTGTGTAACTAACTAGATTTGATTTCAAAGCATTTTTTGTATAGTTACGAATCCTTTTGTTTGCATTAAAAAGAAATTGTTCTTCTGCAGGGGAGTCATTCTTAAGTTGCATTTTGTAAAATGAATATCCTGTAAAATTTTTAAAGTCCTTAATTTTATTAACTTCTGGCACTTGAGTATAAAGTTTAAAATTTTCACAGTAATCAAAAAAAAGACTTAATAATTTGGATTTAGAAGTATCGTTATTAGCAACAATTGAATTATAGTATCCAGAAAAATGAAGTGGTAAAGCGCAATGACCTTTTATCAGATTTCGATATTTTATAAAAGGCATACTAGCTACTATGTGTCCATTCTCTCTCAAAATTGCAACCTTATGATTAATGTTGAAGGTTTGTTTAATTATTTTCATCCATTCTAATGAATGAAAAATATGCGCATCTTTTGTTCTTCGTTTATAATCTTCTTTATCTAGATTTATAAAATTTTGAATAGAAAAATTAAATTTATTAAGCATGTTGCATTTCAATAAATATATGATGAGAAAAACAGGATGGAAATAAAAGCCTTACAAAAAAATTAAATGGTTCTAAAATTTTTGGTAAAACAAACAAATAATCGTATCTTATTAATTTTAAACCATGAATTTTTGATAATCGATGATATTCTTCTTTAGAAAATACATTATAATTGAATTTCTCTCTCTCTTTAGGGTTGGTAAATTTGTAACTAAGATTATTTCTATAAAAAATTGAATCGTGATTGACAGTAGTAATTAATGCTTTTGAGTTATCTCTTGTGCTAAGTTTTAATTTAATATTTTTAAGCGCTGAATCCAAATCACTTATATGTTGCATAACTCCAAAACAAGCTACAAGGTCGAATATACCATCTATTTTATCAAGATTATAAATGTCTCCTGTAATAAATTTGGGCTTTAGATACCTTGATTTTGCTTCTATAATAAAACCTTCCTCATAATCTACTCCAATAACTTCATTAGCAAATTGACAAAATAAATTAGTTAAATATCCTGACCCACAACCAATATCTAAAACCCTTGGTTTTCTATCTTTAAATAGACTTGGGGCAAAGTCTTGAATATACTTTTTATGCCATTCAATAATCTCTTTAGATTGAATTGATTGAGTTTTATAATCGTTCTCTATTCGCTTTTGAAAGATATTTTTCCAATAAGTATCAAATGAATAATTCACAAATTTTAAACTTTTATTTTATGAGTTTTTTAATCTATATCATTTTTTAAAGTGAAAATTAAAACTTTTCTTAAATTTAAATGAATTATAACCACATGTATAAAATTAAAATTTAAAGATAAATTAGTTCTAGTATATATATTTGTTATTAAATAAATATATTTTAATATCTGTTATTATAAGTAAATTTATCTAAAACCAAAATTTTATTAATATATTAATGTACAAAGGAAAAAAAATAGCTTTAGTAATTCCTTGTTACAAAGTTTCTAGTATTATTAATGATGTCATAAGCAGTACACCAAACTTTATTGATAAAATATATGTAGTTGATGATCGATGTCCTGAGAATTCAGCAAAAAAAATTAAATCTAAATCAAAAAAAATAAAAAAAATTTATAGAAAAACTAATGGTGGTGTTGGAGCAGCAGTAAAAGATGGATATAAATTTTCTTTAAGAGAAAATAATCATATCACAGTAAGAATTGATGGAGATGGTCAAATGGATTTAAAATTAATCAAAGGTTTTATTGATCCAATAATAAAAAAAAAGCTGGATTTACAAAAGGAAATAGATTTATGGATCTTACTTTTATCAAAATAATGCCACCCTTAAGAATTATAGGTAATATTTTCTTTTCACTTATTGGTAATTTAGTAATAAAAAATATAAAAATCTTTGACTTCTTAAATGGATATACATCAATAGATAATAATGCTTTAAAAAAAGTTTTAAAAACAAATCTAGATGATGATTATTATTTTGATACAGCTTTGATTTATCAGCTCAATAAATTAAAAATTAAAATTGTAGATGTACCTATGAAAGCAAAATATGAGAATGAAAAAAGTAATATAAATATATTAAAAACAGGTTTTTCTTTTCTAATTAAAAATTTATTTTTTTTCATTGGTATAAAAAAATAATGAATAGGAGTTTAAATCTTAAATTAGAATGTTTAAAATTAATTAAATGTCAAAATAACTTAAGATATTTTTTATTTAGATCTAAGTAAGCTTCGTAAAATTGAAATGTATCTATTATTTTGACATTTTTATTTTTACATATGGATTTTAATTTTTTAATATCATCCTTATTTCTGAAGTAATTTTTATATCTTAATATTTCCGAAAAAAGCAAATTTTTTTTATTAGTAAATTTATAAATTTTTGATTTTTTTAACAAAAAATTAATATTTTTTTTTTTATTTTCTAATCTAACCCTTGCGGTAAATGCAAAAAATTTTTTAAATTTAGTTATTTGCGCTCTATCAAAAACTTCATCAAAATTTTCTGTATACACAAATTCATTTAAAGGTAATTTTTTGAATATGAGCAATATATGTTTACTGTTAATTACTCTGGGTGGAATATTATATAAATTGTCACCAATTGAAATTTTTTTAATTCCATTAAAGTAAGGTATATAAATTTTATTATATTTAATATTTCCTATTTTTATAAAATTGTCACAAATGGCAATTTTATCTATTAATTTATTAATTACTTTAAATTTTTCTCTACTTTCGAAAAGTTTAATAAAATTATACCGAAAATTTTTTTTTGATAGATGAGCGTTAGGTTTGTGGAAACCTTGTGCTTTCTGGACTTTTACTTTGTAGTTTAAAAGTGATTTGTTTATTTTATTTTGAAACTTTTCCACTTTTTTATCAACAGGAACTACAACGTTTGTCTGTCTACTGATATTTTCATTTTTAAACTTTACATATGACCATGCACCACCAATATTATTTTTATTAGAATAAATTGTAATATTTTCCTTTTTTTTTAAATGATTAGCTAAAATTAACATGATCGGGCTGTCACCTATTACTGCAGAATTCATTTTTTTTCACCTTCTATTATTAAGAAAACAAATTTTATTTTTCCATTATTATAAGTTCTTACTAGTGTTTCACACGATTTCATCTTGATATTTTCATTTTTAAGCATATTGAAATATTCTTTTTTCGTATGAAATCTGAATGGATAATTATTTCCATAATAAGGTAAATTTTTATTATCGATTTTTTTTAAAGTATTTGCGTCTAAACGATTTTGCTTTGAACTTTTTAACCAAGTATCACTTTTTTTAGATGGAAAAAATGAAAAAAATTTTCCTCCTTTTTTTAAACATTTAGAAACATTTTTGATAAAGATTTTACCTTTTTCAGTTGACATGGAATAGCTTGAGAAAATATCAAATATGAAACTATAAGATTTATTAAGCTCATGAATCTTTAGCATATCTAGAGTTTTAAAATTAATTTTTTTCTTTGAATATTTTCTTTTAAGTATTTTTATTGATGTTTGCGAAATGTCTATAGCATCTATATTAAATTTTAAATCTAGCATCGGTTTTAGGTTTGCTCCACTTCCAACACCCACTTCTAAACAATTTAAATTTCGATTATAAATATCATTTTTATATTTACCTAAGTATCTACAAAATTCTTCGTTTGGATAAAGTCTTTGAGAATTTAATCCAAACTTTTTAAATTGTTTTTCAAAAAAAAATTTTGCTTTCATTTTAGTTTATAAATATTATTTATTTCAGATTTCTGACAAAAACCTTTTTTAAAGAAGAAAATATTTTTTAATCTTTCATTTTCCTCACCTTGTCTTAAAATACCAAGATACATATTTGAAATTTTTTTTTCATGACCAAACTTTATCGCATGGTAAAGTATTTTATGATTGCAATTGTATTTAAAGTAGTCACTATGTGTAAGAGAAACTGAATATTTGATATCATTATTGGTTAAATCAAAAAAAGCACCAGATATTAATTGTGTATCTTTTTTAAAATATATAAATAACCCTTTACCGTTTAAAATATTTTCTTTCTGCAAACTCCAGGTTTTATCGGTCCTGGTCATCTTACCAGACAGATAAAGATGAAGTTTCTTGAATTCCTCCCAATCATATGAGCAGTCTTCATTAAAAGCAATTGTCATTTTGATATCTTTGAATTCTTTACGTATTAGGCTTTTGTAACTTTTTCTAAAATTTGAAAATATTTTGTTTAAACTATTATTTAGATTAATATTTAAAGTTTCACAACTTCCAACTATATCAAATCTTTTTTTTTCTTTTTCATATGTACCAAAAAATGACGAATTATTTTTATTAAATAACGATAAAATTAACTCAATTATGTTATCTTGAGATTTTATTTTTGGTAATTTTATAAATTCGTCAAAATTGTGAAAATAAATTTCTTTAAAATTATAAAATAAAGGAAAAATAAAAAGAGGTCTGTTATTTTTAATTGCAATAAATGAAAGTTCATTCGAAGTATTTTTTAAATATTCATTTTGATAATTTAAAAAACTATTTGATTGATAATGATCAACGCAGTTAAGTTCTATTTGGGATTTTTCCCATAAATAAAAATTATCAATTCTTGGAAGTATTTGGATATTATTCTCTTTAAATTTATTTTGGATAAAATATGCATCCATTATTTTTCTTTTAAAAGCTTTTTGTTGACTATACCTTGTGCGTAATTTGCCAAAAGTTCAGGATGTATACCAAAACTCTTTAATTGATATTTATTATAAGTTTTCTCTATAGAAATTCTCAATCTATTAAAATAATCATCCATATCGTTTGAGTCTGCTAGTAGCATATTATGCGTATTTTCTTTATTATATTTAGCTATTATAGTTTTCTGTATTGCTTTTTCTTTATTAAAATATGAAATTAATTTTCTATCCGGACTAAATTCTTTTGGTATTTTAGATCTACCATTTAATATTTGTTTTGCCATTTCTAAGCATATAAAAGGTGACATTGTTAAACCATCTCTCTTTGTCCCATTAAGATACCAAATACCCTTCAAGCAGGTTTCTCCTAAAAGCGGAAAAATATCCTCTGAAACTGGTCTATATCCATAAGCAAATCCATCAAAATTTGCTCTACCTACTACTGGTCCGATTTGATTCATGCCGTCATTTAAAAGGAATGCTAATTGGTTAGATCTAGGATTAATTTCTGGCATAGAAAAAACTGCACTCGATGCTCCAAGATACATGTGGCTTTTAAACGGCAGTAAGTGCAGTCCACAAGCATGACCGCGATCCATAGTTCTGATTGCTAGCTCAGGGTAAACTTGTTTGGTTTTATCAAAAATAGTTCTATTATCATTTTTTTTTAAAATAGCTGCAGATCCGGCACCAAAAAAAATTTTTGGTGTATTATTTTTAAGATTTGATAATTTATTTACAATCCCTTGTGCGTAGGCTCCATTTGCCATTACTATTTGTGGTGATTTAAGCTTATTATTTTGTGTTATTACTTCAATTGCGTTTTTTTTATAATTAATTTTTTTTGCAATATCATTGTAGATTTTAATATTTTTTATTTTTGAAATTATCTCATCAACTGCATTGATAAGTTGGGCGCTATTGAGAAAACCATCAATAATTTTTATTGATCTAATAGGTCTATGAGGTGCTTGTGCTGACAAACCTTTAATTGAATCTGGGGTTGTTATTTCTGAATGGTACTTTTTATATTTAGAGGAATTTAAAAGCTTATCTAAATATTCAAATAATCTATCTTCATATTTGGTTCCTCTTGACGAATTTAATACGTATGTTCCCCATTTTAGCTCTATCTTTTTTTTTGATTGATTTTGAATTCTTAAATGATGTTCTTTCCACATATCTAGGGCCGACACAGCCATTTCAAACCTTTTTTTTAAATAAAAATCTGACATAAAGTCGCTTTCAATTTCAGCAAAAACATTAATCATAGCTCCAGAAGCTTTAGAACCAGAACCAAATTTATTTTTTGGACCTATTATTGCAATCTTAATATTTTTTTGTTGCTTAGAAAGCTCCCATGCCAAAGTAGTTCCTAATATTCCATTTCCAATTATAATTACATCATAAATCATATGTGAAATTCAGTCATATAGCATAAAATATAAAAAAACAAACTTTAAACTTTTTGGGAATATCATTTTTGAAATAACGAATTAGGGTTTCAGTAACTTTGCTTTTGATTATTGACTTCATTATTTCCAATATTTATTTCAAGTGATTTCTCAAAGTAAATTTAAAAAAACTAATTCAAGACTACTGGACAATTCTATAATTGGTTGCGGGGGACGGATTTGAACCGCCGACCTTCAGGTTATGAGCCTGACGAGCTACCAGACTGCTCCACCCCGCGGTATACTAAATTCTGTTCTTGAGTTTATTTAATTTTTTAACTCTTTTAATATTTTCCTGAAGTATTCTTTTTTTTTTCTCAGAAGGCTTTTCATAAGTATTTTTTAATTTTATTACTTTAAAAAAACCATCTCTCTGTAGTTTTCTCTTCAAAACTCTTAGAGCTTGTTCAATATTATTATCTTTAACTTCTATTTTAATAACTACCTCCAAAAAAGTGACTATCTATCATTTTTATAATTTTATGTCTATTTATTTTACACATTATTTTTGTTTTGATTAATTAGTTTTTCTTTTTGTTTCTTTTCTCTCTGAATTCTCCTAGTTGCTTTTTCTAGAGCTTCAATTAAATCTTTTTGAGAAAATAAGTTTAGTGCAACTGGGTCTTTAGGATTTAAATTATTATAATTCCAAAAACTTTTATTTCTTATTGAGCTCACAGAGTTTTTTGTAATACCCACTAATTTTGCTATTTGTGAGTCTTTTAGAATATTGTGTTGTTTAATTAGCCAGAGAGCTGAGTCTGGCTTATCTTGTCTTTTTGAAATAGGAACATATTTCTTAATTTTTTTTTCAGAGTTTGAAATTTCAATATCATTACTTTTGATTTCTAATGGTCTATTTTCGTCTTTGGAAGAAAGTTCAATTTCTTCTCGAGTTAATTGTCCCGATATTATAGGATTATATGCTTTAATACCTTTTGCAACTTCTCCATCCGCTATACCTTGAATCTCAACTTCATGTAATTTACAAAAATTTGCAATTTGTTTAAAAGTGAGCGTTGTATTTTCAAGTAGCCAAACAGCAGTTGCCATTGGCATTAACGGTGCATTTGACATTTAATTTTTTATATCTGATTTAAAGTTTTGAAATTTTTTATTGAATTTACTAATTCGTCCCTTATCCATTAATTTTTGTTTTCCTCCAGTCCAAGCTGAATGAGATTTTGGATCGATCTCTAATTTCAAAATCTCACCTTCTTTACCATAGGTTGATTTTGTTTCAAACTGAGATCCATCTGTCATTTCAACTTTGATGGTATGATAACTAGGATGTATATTTTTTTTCATAGCGTTTTTATAACAAAAGAATTTTCTAAAACAATTAAAAGTTTATAAAATATGTTAAATTTTACCCTTAAAATAAAGAAAATTATCAACATTCAAATTATTTCAATATATTTAAAATATTTTGTTAATTTTTTATTAATGTTTAAAGAAATAATAATCTATGTACGTTTTTGAATTGAATTCGCGATTAATGCATAGAATATCCCAATAATTGCTCCAATTAAAGCTGATAAAAGAACTGCTGTTACAATTTGATTTTTTTTTGTCTTTGTATTTCTTTTATATTCTGTAGACTTTACCATTATTCTAGCAGCATAGAAATTATTTAACTTTATAATTGGTGTTGAATTAAATTCATATTGAAGCCTTTGAATATTTCTATTTTCTTCAACATCTTTTTTCAACATCTTCAAATGACTAACATAAATATTATTTTCAGAGTTACTATTTTGTATTAAAATATTTATATCTTCAATTTTATATTGTTTTAATCTTTTTTGATTTAATACAAGTCTATTAAAAGTTTCTTTCAGATATTTTTGAATTTCTTTATTAGTATTTATTTCTATATATTTTAAAATTTTTTCCCATTTGTCTTTATTTTCTGTATTAAATTCAATATTAAGAATTGTTGAATTTGTTTCATTATCTACTGTATTTACTAATTTAATTGATGAGGCCAGCTTCATGACTGCATCATTAAATGTTTCAAAATCTTTATAATTTTCTACATCTAATAAATTAAATTTTTTTATTGCTCTTATAAAAATTGATTGTTCATTTAGCTTATCAATAAATAACTTAAGAAGATAAGATTTATCAATTACATCAAAAGATGAGTTATCTATATTAGTATAGAAATCGACATCTTTTAATACAAAAGCATTTTTACTTGTTATTTTTCCTAAATTCTCTCTTAAAGGGCTAATCGAAAAATATCTACTTTCGTTGGTATTTTTTACATAGCTATTGTAGTTTTCATATTCAAATTCATCAAATGTTGAAATAGGTTTAATTTCTGTTGAAGCCAAGAAATTAGCTTTAGGTTCAGATTGATTGATCAAATATAAAAACATTGCAACAGCTGGAATTAGAGTTAGTAAAATAATTTTCAGTCTAAATTTCCAAATAGTAAGAAATAAATCTGTCAAATCTATCTCGTCATTATATTGATTTTTTTTATTTGATCGCATTTATTAATCAACTCTTTTTATATCTAATAAATTTAATTTATTCAATGTTTTAAGCTCGGTTTATAAATCTAATATTATATACATATAAATAATTCAAAATTAAAATTAGAAGTTTTTTAAACTTTTTAACATTTCACTATTTATTGAAAAGCTTGAGGCCCTGATGTTAATATTATCTTTACTAAATTGATAAATATTATTCACTAAACCACCAGCTTCTTTGACTAATAATTCTCCAGCAGCAACATCCCATAAATTAATATTATTATGAAAAAAACCATCAAGTCTACCACATGCAACATAAGCTAAATCTAAAGCGGCGCAGCCGCTGCATCGCATATTTAGATTGCTAAATTTTACACCTTCTTGATTGCTTGAAAAAAGGCAATCCTCTATAGAATTTTTTTTTGATACTCTTAATCTATAATTGTTCATAAAAGCACCTTTATTTTTTTCAGCAAAAAACATTTCATCTTTTATAGGATCAAAAACTAGACCACTTACAATTTCATTTTTGGATTGTAAAGCAATACAAATTGCAAAATGAGGAATACCATGTAGAAAATTTGTCGTCCCATCAATTGGGTCGATTATCCAGATATTATCTAGATCTTTATTCTTAATTGATCCAATTTCTTCAGATAGAAAAGAAAAATTTTTTTTTGCTTTACTAAGTTCTTCTATTAATATTTTTTCAACATTTTTGTCAGTTTTGGTGACAAAATCTCTTGGTCCCTTTTTTGAGACTTGTAATTTTTCAACCTCACCAAAATCTCGAATTACAGATTTTGACGCTTTTTCAGCAGCTTTAATCATAATATTTAAATTTGAGGATATAGAAATCATATTTAAATTTTTTTAACGTATTCTAGATTTCTTGTATCAACTATAATTTCGTCCCCATCTTCAATAAAAGGAGGAACCTGAATGTTCAATCCATTATCAAGTTTTGCTGGTTTATATGAGGAAGACACAGTCTGACCTTTTATAGCGGCATCAGTAGTTTCTATTTTACATTTTACTTGATTAGGTAGATCAATTGAAATTGGTTTTTCGTTATAAAAACTTACTGATACTTCAAGATTTTCTGTAAGCAATTTTCCTTTATCTCCAACAATATCCTTTTTTAATTGAATTTGTTCAAATGTTTTAGGATCCATAAAAAAATAATCATTTTCATCATTATAAAAATAATTATAGTTTATTTGTTCTAATGAAGCCTTTTCTACAGTTTCGCTAGATCTAAATCTTTCATTTAATTTAGTATTTTTTTCCACACTTTTCATTTCTACCTGTGCAAATGCTCCGCCTTTTCCTGGTTTAACATGCTGTGTTTTTAAAACTTGCCATAATTCATTTTTGTATTCTAAAAGCATCCCGACTCTTATTTCTCCAGCATTTATTTTCATTTTAATTTTTCCATTGCTTCAAAGGGTTTGTATTTTTTATTTTTCCAAACGTAGGCTGAAATAGCTAATAAATTCGCATTGTTCAATAATAGATTTTTATAATTGGTAGAATTTATCCCTCCAATCGCAACTATCGGTATTTTAGTTAATTTTCTAGCTTTATTTAAAATATTAACATTAGCTTTGTACTTGACTTTTTTTGTTTTAGATGAATTAAAGGCCCCAAAAGCAATATAGCTTGCTCCATTGTGAATAGCCTTTTTAGCTAAAGATATAGAATTATGACACGTGACTCCAACAATCTTTTTTCTTAATATCTTTTTTGCTTCATTTATTGACATATCTTTTTGACCTAAATGACAACCATCAGCGTTTAACATTTTTGCGATAATAGGTTCATCATTTACTAAAAATTTTACATTATTTTTCTTACATATTAGTTGAATTTTTTTTCCAATAATGATTTTTTTCTTAAAAGAATAATTTTTTAACCTCATTTGGAAAAAACTTACCTTACGTAATTTTAAAACTATTTTAAGTTTTTGATAGAATGTATTAGTTATTTTGTTTGGAGATATTAGGTAAACAAATTTTTTTTTATTTATTTTCAAGTTCTTGAGTCCATTTGCCTTGAGCTGCCAAAGAGCACATTCTTGCTCTATGACTGAAAATATTTTGTATTCCTAGTTTATCATTGATATTTTTTGACCAAACTTCAAGTGCACTTTGCTGAAGAGCTCTTCCATAAGAATAGGTCATTATAAAATCAGTATTATTATTTTTATTTATTAAATTTAAATTTTCTGTAGCTTCAATTTCTGATTGCCCTCCAGATAAAAAAGCAATTCCA
>MDTD01031472.1_pt1 | contig 14516 bp, 12 predicted proteins | sample 811221 | NCBI WGS metagenome assembly MDTD01 (sample SAMN05326646, study PRJNA326480) | marine metagenome | isolation source: seawater | place: Pacific Ocean: South West | collected 2011
CATGTCAAAGACCTCCTTGATTTCGGACATATCAAAATGCCGACAGAGAAAAAATGCAGCGATGGCCAATAAGTCCTGACGTTGTGATTCTGGAAGTTCTGCTTCGGAGATCACTTGATGTAGGCGGCCAATCAAAGAACTATCAGCACCTCGCATGAGCGCAGCGAAGGGCAACAAATAAGGTGGTGCCTCATCCAGGAATTGTACAGCAGAATACTTTCCAGGCAACCAGATTTCCTTCCAGCGTACCCAGGACTCGACCTCCTCACCAACCTTCATTTCCTTGTGAGCGAATTGATACCAGGTGTCCTCAGGCCAATCCTTGGGTTTGAGAACACCTACATACCAGACGATATGTCGGACGGGTAGTTCTTTTTTTTGGAAGATCCCCCAACCATACATCCCGATTCTTTCACCGATATCAGAGGATGGAGAGGATTCAAATTCAAGGTGGAGTAGGTAGTTAAGTTCACCCTGTGGAGTTTCTTCGGTGATCTTCCAGACTCGATCACTGAGACGATGAATTAGGTCGATTTCGCCACCGACAGACTTGCATTCCTTTAAGTTTTCGATGCCTCCGAGATAAGAGAGAAGCTCTGGAGCAAATTGATCAGAGAGATGTTTGAGAAGCCCATCGAAGGGAGTGTAATCAGGGTTTTTGGGTTCTTTTTTGTCCATGTTTGCATCCGTTGGTGGATGTTGTTTCAAAATGAAGTGGTTGTTACTCTTGCATTCCTACAATACCGATGTTTTGTGACATCTCCATATATATCCGAAGATCTGCTCTTCACACTGTTGAGCAAAAATGAGAAAGGTAGTGAAAATGATTGAAAAAACCGTATAATGGGAGGTATAGAGTTTAAGAAGAAAGCGTGATCACAAAGATGTGATCAGGAAGAAGAAAACCCGGTGTTCCAGCACCGGGTTGAAAACTCAAAAACCAGACCTACGAAAGAAAGGATTTCAAGTCATGACCAATTTGACACAGCCGAAGTGCATCTTCAATCCCCTTCAACACTCACTTGCCAAACAATCCACTCAAAATGTCGATGCCATCGAGTGGGACGACCATCGATATCCTCACCAGCTAAAGAGCGTCGCAACAGCTCCACAGACTCTTTTTACAAAAGGCACATTTGAGCATCACACCAACCGCATCGCTGTCATCGGAACCAGAAAACCCACTTCTGCTTCTCTGGCATTGACATCAGCTTTGGTTGGGCGTCTTGCAGAGGGAGGTTTTTCAATTGTGAGTGGTCTTGCCTTGGGGATCGATGCAAAAGCTCATCAAGGCACTCTCCAGGCTGGAGGACACACCATCGCTGTTCTCCCTTGTGGAATTGAGGATGTCTATCCATCGAGACACAAACAACTCGCAGAGCGGATATTGGATTCAGGCGGTGCGCTTATCAGCCAAAACACAGGGAGACGTAAGCCCAAAAAGTGGAGCTTTCTTTCCAGAAACCACGTAATCGCTGGGATGAGTGATGCTGTGTTTTTTGTTGAGGGTGCTCTCAAAAGCGGCTCCATGCACACAGCCCGGTATACGCTTCTTTTGGGACGACCTCTGTACGTTCCTGTCTGGTCTCGCGATGATGTCGGGGATTTGAGCGAGGGAGCCAGGGCTCTTGTCGAATTGAAGGGTCCTGAGCTTGCACGTTGCCTTGATGCAAAGGGTATCTTCAAGGAGTTGCTCACATATCAGTTTGAAGAGCGAGCCGTTGCAAAGCTGCTCCCTCTTGATGAGCTCTCTCTGTTGGAACGTAAAAAAAGCAAAGAGTAGGAAGGGGTTGATTTGATTTGGAGAGGCCGGTGTCTTCCGACCTCTCCAAGTTCTCGTTTTGTGATGACTAAATAAAGAGGGCGTGGGGTGCGCCGAGGGAGTGGTGTATGCTCTGTGGGGAGTATGCGGTGGGGTTGGTGCTTGTTTCGTCTATGATCGAGCACTTGGAGCTTAAACATGTTGTACCAGAACAAGATTTTGTGGAGAGCATTCTCGGACTTGCTAGGGATCGGAGGAGGTGTTTCAGGCACCGAGTTGTTCGCGAAAGGATCTACCACAGGCATAAGGGGAGGTGTTTTCACTGCGATCATGCCGTTGCATACCAGGATATGGAGGTTGATCACCTCCTACCTTGGAGCCTTGGTGGGAGGACTGTCGAGGAGAATGGTGTGTGCTCTTGTCGTCCCTGCAATCGCAGGAAAGGCAAACGTATCTGGTGAGCCGTTGTTTCTGTGGTAGTTGGCCTGAAAAAGAAAAAACAAAAGGGGAGGAAAGCTCCTCAAGCTCGTCATCAATCACCGTCGCCTCTCACAAACAGTGGAGGCGCGGTTTGATGAAAGAGCTACAAGAGGAGCACCATCTCCTTAAGCTCAGAGTCCGGAGCTTGAGTCCTCTCTTCTTGTTCGTTGTTGTTTTTGGGGTTTAAATGAAGTCTCATTTAAGGAGGAAGCGAGAAGCGTCTTTCGTTGGTCTTGGGTTTGCTCTTAGTGTGTGTTCAGGTAGATTATGCAGTTTGGAAGTCTTTGATTGGAGGGAGTTCCCATACCCCAAAACATGCTCGTTTGTTGGATCGGAGAGGAGCATGATTCCTTTCCTGTTCTTGATACAAGATCAAGAGGATTGTTCTAAGGAGCATATGTAGGAGGAGAGCAGATGCCTGATCTGGTCGTTGATGATGAGTTGTGGAGGATCCTTGAAAAAGAGGGGATCGTTGAGCTTGATGAAGATATCCGAGGCTTGAAGAGAACACAAATCAAGAAGCATTTTGGAAGTCAGAACAGTGATCGCATCATCCTGTCGAAGTTTATGAAGTCGATCATTTGGCAAGCGTACACAAAAATCCAAGCAGGAGATGAGAGCCCTATTATGGGGAACATTCGAACTTTTTGGTATCGCTGGGTCAAACCTGCTCTGGCAAAAGTTCCCAAAAAATACTTTGGGAAGATGGATCTTTACGATCTGATGCTGCGTCTTTTTGCCGAGATGGTGATGGATTTGAAACTCTTCAACTATGCTGATTTTGACTTCACCGATGAGAATTGGGAGAACCGACGTATCGGTGAAGAAAAGCCTGGAGTCATAGTCTTCTCGGAGAAGCGGGGGTGGGTTCGATTTTTGCGCGAGTTCCACCAAAAACATGGTGTCTCGGTGTTGGCTTTGGGTGGTTTTCCTTCGGCGCTGACCAGCGAGTACACGGTTCGAGATGTCCAGAAGGTTTTGGGAACGGGAAAGGCCGTGCGCCTAGTTGGGATTGTTGATTACGATCCATCTGGAGACCTGATCGCGGAGTCTTTCAGGGAGCAACTCGAGACCCAGGGCCTAGTCGTCGAAAGTCTGGAGACTTTGATTCAGCCAAAGCACTACACAGCCGATGAACTCAAACTCTTTCGATTCCGCTTGCCCCGGAGTCAGAAGACAAAGACACAAAGGTGGATGGAGAAGACAGGGGGCATTGATGGAAAAGAGTGGGGGTTGGAATCCGAAAGCATGCCAACAGAGCGATTAAAAAGCCTGTTGGAGGAAGTGATTTCTTGAACGGAACTTTCGAATGATTGGAGGAAAACAAATTTTGAAAGAGAAAGCGAGAGAGATAGGAGAGGAGAGGAGTTACCCTCTTTGGGAGGGATGGTCGCAACGAGCTACGCTGCGTATACAATTCGCGCATTTGAACTAGGTTGGGGATGAGAACTTGAGCGCGCATTCAACAGGGTAGGAGATTGGTTGGCCTGAATGGGTGGAACTGAAACACGGCCTTTTTTTGCTTGAATTTATCAGCGTGAATACGCCTATTACCCGTTATATTTGGGTTTTTTAGTGGTATATTTGTAGCCTGCTACTTTTTTTTGAGTCGTTTTTGAGACCGAACTGAAAATAAACGAGCAAGGAACGTCTCAAAAAGTGTACTTTACACCACCCAAAACAATTAATTGATCAATTGTTTTTCAGCAAAAAGAAAACCCACCACGCAAAAAAACGGGACACATGTCCTATTTTCATAAAGAACTGAAATAACAATGGTTTTTATCAAAATCAAAGAAAATGGTCTCTTTTCCCTCAACAAGTGGGGATGTGTAGTTCGGTCTGGATGCTCGCTCCAGTCGGAGACTCACAGGCCCACCTCACAATCCATCCCAAAACCAACCAAAAGTCCCAAATCCATTAATTGATCAATTGTTTTGTGTACGAATATATGGGGATCTGGGGCTTCTTGAGAGAATTCTGGAGCAAAAAAGCAGCTTAAAAAGAACAATCAACGAGGAGCGTAGAGTCTGAATGGGGAGCTCGATCCTACGGATGCTCGCTGGCCCCTCAGCCTCTCCGGTCTATTTGGAACCTCCGCCTCATCCACCACCCCCGCAATAAAAGGCAATGCAACAAAATCTCCCCCCAGGATTCGGCGGAAAGAAGAACTCAAACTCCCCTTCAACACAAAGCCCGCCCGGCGCAAAGACCAGGCCAGCTATTGCGACAGAACCTCCATGTTCCTTCACTTTATGACAAAAGGGGGCTTGAAGTTCCATCCATGCGGTCCCTGCACCTTTGGGCGACGGGACCGCTTCAAGCCCCAAATATCCCTTCCAAAGCTGGCCTTGTGTCTTGCGCTTTCGAGCTACTAAGCAACACAACAATCCACAAGAAGAAGAAGAGAAGGCTCAGGCTCCAGAATCAATGCTAGAGGGGTTTCGGGGGGCTCCTCCCACAGCACGTCATCCATCACCGCCACCTCCTTCAAAGGCGAGAGGCGACGGTGATGGATGACGTGCTATGAGGAGTTTTCCTTCTTCCCTGTTTTCTGGTGAAAACAAAAGAGGGCGACCAGGTTACCCAAAGCCACCCAAAAAATCCCAAAATGAAATCCGTGGGAAATTTCACCCCTTCTTCCCCTCAAAGTCGGTTTTGAACCAGAAATCACAAAGGCTCAGAAATAATCGAATCAATCTCTCTTCTGGAATGTAAAACCCTCACAACATCGATTCCATCACTCAACGGAAGATAAAAAATGATGTATTTTCCTGCAGGAAAACTTCTGAGCTCATTCACCAACAATTCCGGACGAACCCGACCAATCCGGGGATTCTCTGCAAGCAAATGGAATTTCTGATCAAAGTCTGCAAGGATTGAATCTGCTATTTCTTCGGATATTTCGGATAAATACAGCCATATCTCCTGGAGATCCAATTCTGCAAGAGAACGAACTTTGATTTGCGCCATACTCAACCTTTCTTCTCAGAGGATTGCTTTTTCACCCTGGCTTTGAAACCATCCAGATTCCATGACTGTCCTTCCCCTGATTGAACGCCTTCATGGATTGCCTCACGCAAAGCTTCCAACTTCACGACTTGTGCTTCATCTTGCTCCACAAGCAACCTGAGAGCTTGACGGACCACTTCTGAAGCCGAGTTGTACATCCCCGACTCTACCTTGCTTTCAATGAATCGCTTCAATTCTGATGTCAATGAAATGTTCATCCTTCACCTCATCATGTTGAGTAACAGTAAATAACAATCATTGACAATGATTGTCTATCAATACACCAATGGTCAAGGGAAAGATCTCGAAACAGGCTTATTCTTTTCCAAGAAACAAAAGCGACCTGGTTACCCAAAGTCGCCCCGAAAAATCCCCGACCAGATAGATTCTCCCAGCTGGCCAGGAGAGCTGATCCCTCGCTCACACCACTTCCTCGACCCCACAAATCAAATCCAACGCATCCAAGGACAGAACCTGCGCAACAGGCCGATCCTCAAACCGATACTCAAGAATCTCCCTGAAATGGCCTTTCGCATGGACCCTCTGCGCAAGCTCAGGCCCCTTCAGCTCTACAAGCACCCTTGCCCCCCCACTCAAACCTTCAATCCCATCAAGAGTCCTCACAGGCACATACAAAGGACGCCCTTGCAGAAGCGCATATCTGGCCGTGTGCATCGATCCACTCTTGAGCGCACCCTCCACAAAGAAGACCGCATCACTCATCCCCGAGATCAGACGGTTCCTCCACACAAAGCTCCATCGAGTCGGCCTCTCATCTCCAGAATGCTCGCTGAGAAGAGCACCTCCCGATCCCACGATCCCCTGGGCCAGAGCTCGGTGAGAGGAAGGGTAGATCCTCTCGATCCCACAAGGCAACACAGCCACAGTATGACCCTCAGCATCGAACGCAGCCCGATGGGCCTGTGCATCGACCCCCAGCGCGAGACCACTCGTGATCGAATAACCCAGCTGCACAAGTCCTCCCACCAGATCTCGGGTCAGGGTGAGGGATGATGATGAGGGTTTGCGCGTCCCGATCACTGCTGCTCGAGGGACACCTGGTGCCAGATCACCTTTTGCAAAAAGTGCTGGTGGTGCGGAAGCCACTTTCTTTAGCTGTGATGGATATGCATCGTCTTTGCAGCCGATGGTATCGATGCTTTGATAGGATGGTGATGGAAAAGATGGGGACGGGGGATTGACGGCGTACGAGTCCTGTACCAGATTCTTCATGGCTCAGATTTCCTTTCTTTAGCGAGGATGGTTTTTGAGTTTGACCCGGTGTTACAGCACCGGGTTTTCTTTTTTCTGATCACATGTTCGTGATCACTTTCTCTTCTTGATCTCTATACTCCCCATTATACGGATTTTTCAGCTGTTTTCACTATATTTTTGCATCTATTTTGGAACAAAAATACCGGTGACAAGGGGTTCTCGAAGGGATTGAAGCCTCCCTCTTGTCGTGGGGAGTCTTGTGCTTTTCCCTCTTTGAATCCCCTCTACAAGGGATGCTTTGCATCCTACTGGGGGGTTTGGGGTGGCCACCCACCCCAAGTCTCTTCAAATTCCAGACTGTTCCCTGCCTCGATTCCCAGGTGCTGGCACAAAAACCTCCTCTTCAAAAAGCCCATATCTTCGTGCCCCCCACAAAAAAAGGGGCACGGAACAAAACCCGCCCGGAACGGGCCCGAGAGTGCAGTGACAGAGCAACGAAGGAGCGCCCTTGCGCGGATGAGGCAGCGATGGCGCGAAGTCTCGGTAGTCGCCATAAAGAGCGTGTCCAGGTTCAGAACAGCTGATGCGGGGGCTGGCCCGTCGCCGCGAAGTGTGCAGGGCCAGCATACATGGAACCCCCGCAAATTCAGTTGCGCTTCCCAAAGTCTCCCTGCTTTGAATGAAGTTGCATTTCTCCTGCTTCTCCCAGGCCGCCGACTCGTGGGGTGGAGGGTGGGGGAGTCGGCGGCTTCTCAAAAAGACCGGACAGGCTGAGGGGCCAGCGAGCATCCGACAGGAGCGAGGTCCCCATTCAGACTGTACGCTCCTCGTTTCTTTGCTCTTCTTTGCTTCTTTCAAGTGATCATCAATCTGCTCAAGAACCCCACATACTCGAACAGAAAACAATTGATCAATTAATGACCTTGAAGGCTCAGAAGCGACTCTGAATCACCTGAATTGACGGAAATTGCATGGGCTTGATGCTTTCAGGAGTGGTGTTGTGAGGTGGGTATGTGAGCATCCGATAGGAGCGAACACCCAAACCTCACACCATCACGGAACAAAAGAGCCTCAAGAAGCGCAAGAACCCCATACGACCGCTCACAAAACAATTGATCAATTCATGACCTGGGAAAAATCCTGCTTCCATCCACAAAAGAAGCTCAAGGTCCTCATACCATCGCTCACAAAACAATTGATCAATTCATGACCTGGGAACCTTCAAGGATATAAATCTACTCAGAAAGTACCTGCACACTGGGGTTTGCAGAAGCTTACATCTCTTGAGAACAGAATCGCGGGATGGGTACACAGGTATCCATGAGAATGAAGTACCTTGAGCAAACAGCACAGGCTCTCTTTTCTTTGTCTTTTCGGTCCCTTCTGAAGGAGCAGAAACAAACCCCCCAGCTTTTTTCTCTCGACAAGCCCCGAAAAAGGGGAGTAACATGTCCACACACCCCCATAAAAAAGGATCGGATCCAGACAGGATCAGCTTGCTTTGATGGGGTTGGGATCTCTGAAATATCCGTTTTCGGATGGATGGTGATTCAGAGAAGAGTCCCTAAAAACAGCAAAGGCACATGCCAAAAAGCACGTGCCTTTGCTAGAAACAAATTGTTTCAGAAGGATTCTGCTGTAACTCAGTAACCCAAAAAGTCAGTGTGGACTCACGACACCAATCTTGTTTCCAGCACTGCCTTGCTTCTCGATTTCTCGAGAGTTGCTGAACACAAAAAGAAACTCAGCTCAGCTGAGACTCTTCTCACATTCATCGTTCGTCCTTTTGTTGAGGAACTGAACCTTCTCAAAGAGGAACTGAACAAGTGCATTGTACACACGATCAAAACCAATCGCAAGCTACCAAATCTGTTGAACCCAACACAGGCCGCTCCGGGTCCAGAATAAACGCCGACAAAGGCACCCAAATCACCGTCCTCATCACTCCCAAAGGAGTGGCCACCAAGCGCTTCGAAGCGACCCCTGAAGGCTTCAAAGAACACTCTTTCAATCTCCCAAAATATCTCGATGCCATCGTCGAACACCTCCCAGACCTCGACGCGTTCCACAAACTCCTCACGAAGATGCAAAGAGATCCCAAGGCCAGCTTTGCCCTGGGAGCACCCACCGAACACGCCCAAAGCAAGAGAGATTCAAGCGGATGGATGCGAAGATTCCGCCGCAACAAATCCTCCAAACAAAACAAGTACAAAAGACCTGATCCTCCCCACCTGCAAGAAGCAAACACCAGGTTGATCATCGTTGATCGCGACAGTGTTGAGATCCCCAACGGCCTCAATTTCAGAGATCCCGACCAGGTCCTGGCAGCCTGTCTCAAAGATCTCCAGGACAACCTCCCACCCGAGTTTCGCGGGGGTTCTTGCATCATCCAACTCTCGTCTTCTGCCGGTCTCAAGCGCATCGACAAAGGGATCAAGCTCGCCTACCACGCCTTCTTCTGGTCGGATAGACCGGTGGCACTGGCGAGTCTGCGCAACTACTTCGAGAAAAAAGCCCCTGGAGTCGACAGAGCGATCTACCACGCTGTCCAACCGATTTACACGTCTGCTCCGATCATCGAAGGGGGAGCAGACCCTGTCTCTCAACGAATCTTTTGGATCGAGGGGGAAGGGCACAAAAAAGAGATCACTCTGCCTGCCTGTGTGGAGGAGCTCCAGCAACTCAAGATCAGGATCGAGAGAGAAGAAGCGGAGAGGACAAAGCTCCGAAAGCAACAGACGAGACTCAGTAGGCTCCTTCATTCGGGAAAAAAAGACATCCCCTCTTGTGTCGCATACTCCCAGAAACTCGCCTCAAAAGAACTCGAAGGACTCGTAGAGCAGGTCTCTGGCGCAGCACCAGGAGAACGAAACGACACACTCAACCGGGCCTCTTACAGAGCTGGCCGACTGATCTCTTCGGGACTCCTCGAACGAGAAAATTCCCAAAAGCTCCTGGTCTCTGCAGGTCAAAGCATCGGATTGGCTGAAACTGAAGCGAAAGCCACCTGCAACAGTGGTCTGAGCGATGGTCTACGAAATCCCGTGGATCTCGCCGATTACGGTGTCCCTCCAGAGCTGGTGGCCCCTGTTCTGTTCGCAAAAGAACGCTACATGGAGATGCCCGAGATCCCCGAAAAGATCAGGCTCATCATCAACGCGTCGAGTCTCGGTGGAGGAAAGACACAATGGCTGGTTGAGGAATCGAAAAAATCCGAATCCTGCCTCGCAATCGCCCCTAGAATCAGCCTGACCCGAGAACTTCACGGACGTTTGGGAGAGAGTTTTGTCCACTATCAGGATCAACAGGGAGAACTACGCCAGCTCAACGTCGTGACCTGCCTTCCTTCTTTGCGACGAATCGCCCTGGATTATGAGAACGGATTGATCCGCTCCATCGAGATCCTGGCCTTTGACGAGATTGAACAGGCTCTCTCCCAGTTGTTTGGGGATAACCTGCTCAAGGCGATGGAAAGTGGCGCCATCTATGAACACATGCGCCTGTTGTGTCGGGCTGCAAAGCGCGTCGTTCTTCTCGATGCCTTCGCAAGACCTGAGACCATCGCCCTCTTTATGAAGATGATGGAGTTGGAGGAAGACGAAGTGTTCGTCCACAAACACGAGTATGTCGATCCTGATTTTGCCGTAACAATGGCACCTTCGAAAGAATCATTTGAGATCGGTGTGCTCAAAAAGCTCTCGGAAGGAAAGCGCCTGGCCATCCCCTGCACCTCAAAAGGAGCCGCCAGACGTATCCACAAGATGATCCAGAAAAAGTTTCCCGAGTTGGAGATCCGGGTTTATGACAGTGATGAACCCTTGGATGGATGTGCCAACGAGTTGTGGGGCGGGCTCGATTGTGTGATCTACTCACCGACAATCTCCAGTGGAGTCAGCTTCGATCCAAAGCACTTCGATCAGATCTGTTTGTACGGCTCCCGGGTGCCTGGACTTTGCTACAACGACTTTTTGCAGATGACCCATCGGATCCGAAATCCAAAAAACAAGACTCTGTTCACATGGATCGACAAGACACATTACAAAGCCCCCACAGACATCGTCCGGATACGCGGGAAAAAGAGCAAGTACGCCCAGGGTGCTCTTGGCTACATGAGAGTGCAGGTCAATGATGACGGTATCGTGGAGAGACACCCGGTCAACCAGGAGCATTTCGAAGCCTGGACCCAATGGATCGCCGCCAGGAATCGACGTTCAAACGCGGTGTATGAGCTGTTACTTCTGTATTGGAAGCAGAGAAACATCCCCATCGAAGAACTGGATGATTTGGGAAAAAAGCAAAAGAAAAAACAGGGCAAACAGGGGCAACAGATCAAGAAGGAGCTCAAGAAAGAAGAATCTGGGGCTATCTTCAAATCACCAGCCATCCCCCTGGAAGTCGCAAAGAGGATCGAACGACAGCACGGAGCAACACCAACCGAGAGAAGAGCTGCCCTCAGAGCGAGGCTGGCTGAGACCTTTGGCCCTGATGTCTTCACACAAGAGGTCGTGGAAGAATGTCTTGGAAGCAAAAAGCTCCACAAGCAGATCAAGCGGATCACGAAGACAGCAGCCATGCTCACACACCCTGGGCTGATGCGAGACTACCTGCTGGAGAAAGATCTGCAGACAGCTCGTTCGGGGTTCGATGCAGAGCTCTCAAGCCAGGCCATGCTCTACCAGATCGTGGGGTGGATCATCGAGAAAGCCGACCAGACTCTGATGCCTGGTGTGCTTCCTGTGGTCAAAGGCTTTTCCCCTTACTGCGACAAAACCAATGTCGGTGATCCACCGGGGGGAATTCCTTCTCTTTCTGAAGAAGAATCTCGTGGGGTGGATCAGGAAAGAGAGGAGGTACAAGAGGATGTTCAGAAACAGTTTGCTGAGTATCTTTGGGGTCTCCTTTCGGAAGAAGTAAACCAGGAGATCTTGCGCAAGGGGGGAATTCATCTCCAGGCGAAAAACACTCCCCAATCCAACCTCGGAATCGTGTTGCGATGGCTGGGAGTCGAACGCACGAGCAAGCGAAAGAGACGAGAGGATGGCTCTTGTACTCGGGAGTATTCTTTGAATGTCGGTGATGTCAGCAGACGTCTGGAGCTGTCTCGTTGGTATCGTGGGAAGATCTTGCGGAGACTTGAAGAGCATGCTGAGAACCAGGCCTATCTCGAATCCCTCCGCAAATCCGAAGAAATCCCCTCGTACTCTGCTGGCTTTGATGATACCGATGATGATGTTTTTTACGGTAGTATCGGGAAAATGGGGAGTGTGGAGAAGGTAGGAGTGTCTGGGTTGATGCAGAGAGAATGATCCGGTTGGGTTGACCTCGATGTGAGCGTGGGTTTGGATGCTTTGTTGTTATTTGTGGACGTTACATGCCTCATAGTTATTATTATGTTAACTACATGAACGATTTTGAAGAGAGCTCGGGGTAGTAACTTTGAGCGTGCAAAAATTTACCCAAAGCCTACAATACCTTCATAAGCATCTGTTTGTTCAAGAATCCCTTGAGAAAACAGGTATGTTCCACTGGAAATGAGGTGTTTGTAGGCTCGAGGAGAGATTTTGGCTAGGTCTGTTGGCTCAAGTGCCTGTCCTGAAGTCTGTAATCGTTCCACTTTTTTGAAATTGGAGGTGAAACTCCACCATTGGCCGAATGTTTCCTTCTGTTTGAATCCAGCCGCTTCTGCCAAACGCTTGACCTGGCGCTTTGAGGTAAAATGGGGATCAAGAAAAAACTCTGTGACCGATAAGACACCACTGGGTTTTAGCGCCTCATAACAAGAGCGCAGAACGGATTGACGATCTGGTATTTCGCTGAGGGTTAAGGCGATGTAGATGAGATCAAAGCTTTCCGGTTCAAAGAGGATTGTTTGCGCATCCCCAACGATTCCCTGGAGATTATGAACATTCGCCTTCTTTGCCTCGGACATAAGCTCCTTAATCATCTCCTCTTGGATCTCAAGACGGGGATTTTTTAATATTGGGGCAAAAACCAACGATGTCCCTGTATCCTGTTGAAAAGAAGGAGGTTGTTACTCCAGTCCGAATTCCTCAATAAAAGTCCGCAAAGTGCCGCGCGAAACGCTCAGAATTTTTGCGATGCTGGACTTTGAGACGCCTTTCTCCAAGAGAGATTGGATTTCTCCTTCTTTCCCTTCCAATTTTCTCTGCCCCTTCGATCCTCTCGGTCTTCCCGGCTTTTTGCCACGTTCTTTTGCTTTGGCCATCCCTTCTTTTGTTCGCTGTGAGATGAGATCCCTCTCAATCTCCGCAAACAGCCCAAACATCGCGATCATCACCTTCGTTTTGATGTCTCGCTTTCCAACCAGGGTAATATCTTCCTTCAGAGCAATGAAGTTGACTCTCTTTTCTACGATTTCGTCGATAAATTGGATGATTTGGCCCAGGCTTCTCCCAAGTCTCGATAATTCACTGACGATGAGCGTATCATTCGATTCCAACATCTCTAGCAGGTAGTCAAGCTGCCGCTCTTTTGGGGATTTTCGACTGCTCATCTGACTCTGAATGAACTGATCGATCTGGATTCCCTGGTGATGAGCATATTCGAGAATCGCCAGTCTCTGGTTGTCGAGGTCCTGCTGATCTGTGGAGACTCGTAAATAAGCGACGTTTTTCATGGCAAAATAGAGGGTGGTCAATAAAAAGGTTGTATCGGAAATTATTTTGTCCAATATGTGGTCTCATTACCGGACACTTTTTGTATAGGGTGTCGTAAACTCGATGGGGACGGAGATGTCATACTTTAAGCAGTGCCGAAGCCAGTCCATTCCCAGGCGAAATACACTTTTGTCCCTGCGATTGTTTCTGTCGATAAACGCCTTGTATCCGCGCTCAATTGTTTCGAGGCCAAGATGAACCATCCACAAGAAGGCCAGGCTTGCCCCCAACAGAAGGCGTTCAAGACGCTCCGGGCATTTGATTCGGCTTTTGTGCATCCCAAACCCTCGAGATTTTTGGTCGCTGAAGAACGTTTCGATGGCAAATCTTTTCGAGTATGCCGAGCAAACCGCGTTGAGGTCATCCATCGTTGTCACGATAAATATCGGGTCTTTGTAGCCTTTTCCCCACCACACAACCGCATTCAAGGGGCCAAGGTCCTGCTTTGTAAAGCCGATGTCTTCGAGGAAAACGCGCTCTCCTTCTTTGGGACAAAAATCCCGGAACGAAAAGTAGTCGTCCCCAACTTTGATTCGAACGTTTTTGGCTGTTCTCATCGCAAGTTCCCAAAGTGTGTTTTGGCAAATCCACTCAAGAAGCTCGACGCTATCGAACTCTCCGTCGCCAAGCAATGTGACATCAGAGCCCGGCGGGATGATTTCTTTCAACAACTCAAGGACTTGTATGTGCCTTTTGGCAGAAGCGTGACCTTTCTTTCCTTTGTACACGATCCAGCAAATCGGAATGGCTCGCTTTTTGTACACAAGCCCGACAACGAGGGCCATACAGCCGTTTCCAAAAGTGCTGCCATCCATCGAGAAAAACATCGGTTTGTCCTGAAATCGTTGAAGAATCTGCCTTGCGAAAGGCATAAAGTAGGACTTTACGTCGATGTTGTCGTTCTTTACAAAGCGAGAAAGGCGTTTTTCGATGCTATCTTCCAGGATGGGGTGGGGAACTTCGGCAGCGATCTTGCTGAGATTGCCGGATTTTCCGAGAACGATGCCGGAGACCATCATGGCAAGAGTCGCAACATGGCCTTGTTTCTGGCCTTTGAGAAGTTCTTTCAACTTTCGGTGTGTCCTCGTGTATACTTTCTGTCGGTCTGTCATTGGGGTACCTCCGGTATGTATTTTTTTTGGAGTATACCCCATGACAGGGTTCTTTTCACGCTTGCATCGAGCCTATATCAAAAGTGTCCGGTAATGAGTATGTGGTCAAAATAACCATACCATTTTTCTGCTAATAATTGGTCAACAAAAAGGGTCCTTGTAACCGTTCAGGGGGTTTCTTGAAAGGGAACAAGTCTATCACGTGAAGTCACCGAAAAGAAGGGGGGTTGTGAGTAAAAACTGAAGGGGATATACTCG
>MDTD01200635.1_pt1 | contig 14516 bp, 6 predicted proteins | sample 811221 | NCBI WGS metagenome assembly MDTD01 (sample SAMN05326646, study PRJNA326480) | marine metagenome | isolation source: seawater | place: Pacific Ocean: South West | collected 2011
CACTATTAATAAGATTAGGATATATTAAACAATTTTTATGAGTTATATTGTTTAAAAAGTTATTATTAATGTTTTCATAAATATTAAAAAAATTAAACGAATTATAATTTTTAAATCCCCAGTGCAAGTCATAAAAATTATTATGTTCTATATTTTCTCTATAGAATTCATAAAGATTAAGCACAGAAAGCTTTTTTTTGTAGCTTTGACTATCTATTATGAATTCATTTTTAATTCTTTCTACTTCAAACTGGTGTTTTCCTGATGTATTAAATTGCACACCTTGACGAGCACTAAAGTCAGGTATAAATGAATTGTTCCTGTTTGTTTCTGATATTCCTTTTGTTATTAATTCTGACTCTAATTCAACTAAATCATCTTTTAAGTTTTTAATTTTTGTTAATAAATTTGTTGAAGAATCATTGGCAAAAGTATCGTTAACATTATATAATCTATGTCTAGTAATTTTCTTGATATCTTCAGTATGTTCTCTATACTCTTTTAAATTTAAATTGCTAGAATTTACAAACCCATATGTTCCAGCTTGAGATATATCTAATTCATCTAAAAAATTACAATCAGAAGAAGCTGAAACGTAGCTTATTGAAGGGTGAAGTTCAATTTTATTTTGAACTATCATTTTTTTATCAATAATATTAATTGGCATATTAGTAGTCTATTCTCACGCTAATTGAAAGATCAACTTCAGGATTTTTCTCTATAGGTCTAGATGTTTTGGCAACTGCTAACAAGTTATTATCTGTATCATATAAACCTATTGTAGTTATATATGCAAAAGGATCAGCACCTCTATTGTCTAAACCATCAATAACTCTAATAGTTCCATCAGAATTAGTATATGTTGGATTTCTAGAATAGTTAGCTTGACTTGGCGCGACTCTACAAACGTAAATAGAAGAATTTATATTTGTTTGATTTAAGAAGCCCATAGCTGTACTTGTTGATCTACCAAATCTTGTATCACATATATGGTCTAATATTGTATCAATTGAGCCTGTTGCAAATAAATTTGGTACTAGTTTACCATCAAATGACGTGCTATTTCCTCCGCTTACTGTAGGAATGTTTCCTTTAACATTAACAGTTCCGTCAAAAATCTTTTTTGCGTCTAAAACTACAATACCTTTTTCGTAAAATATTAAACCTACGTTATTGCTTCCTTCTTTTAATGTACCAATGCTACCTGCTTGGCTTGTTACTCTTAAACTAGTACTTGCACCAGTATCTGTTATTGTAATTGCACTAGTAGCTGGAATTCCAATATTAGGATCAGATGCTGCAGTTGTCTTAAACAACTTCATTGTAAACTGTTCTTTTACAATACTATCTCTTGTAAATAATCTTTTTATATTAATAAAAACAGCTTCATCAATTCTTTCGGAAGGATTATCCCCTGATGATACAGTTGTCTCATACGGAGATGTAAAAAAGCTTGATGAATCACCTAATAAAGTTTGTGCATACTGCTTATATATATTAATTTTTTCTCTCATCATTAGGACTGTATTAGGAAACAATTTTTTACCACTAGCATCAGTACCACTAGATGCATCAGATACTAATTTGCTTCCATCATAACATCCAACTGTTATGTCGAATAATTCATTAGAAGTTTGTGTAGTAAAATCTTGATCAAATATAGTTTGAAAAAGAGAACTAGTTACTGCATTAGATCCTGATCCTGATACAAATACCTCGTACTTTTTTCTTGTTTTTGTATCATTGCTACCATCAACAGCAGGCGCTTGATCGTTGCTAAGACTCGAAACATCTACTTGTAGTATATCTACTAATTGCTTTACTTGTGATGTTTTTCTTACAATATCAGAGTCATTAATTTTAAAAAATGTATTAGTTAATTCTGCCATTCTTATCTCTCTTATTAAAGTTGTGTGCTTGTAATAGTAATAGGAACGATAAGTGAAGAATTTGTTCTATTACCTATAATCTGTATTTGTGTTTTAATAGAAGTTCTATCACTTGCCAAAGAATAGTACTTAAAACTACTATCATTTGTTATTCCAGTAGCTGTAACTTCAATTTTAGCTACTGTTTGTCCTGTAAATTCGCTAGTTCTAGTAATAGGTTCAGCTCTAACAGTATAAGTTGCAATATCACCTGAGTCACTTCTAGAAGAAGAATTTGTTACTTTAAGTAATTTATTAAAAACTTTTACTTTAAAAAAGTCATCTACAAGATTAGACCTATTAAGATTAAAATCTACATCTTGATTTAAAGAAGTTTTTATATCAATTACGGCAACTTTATTATTGTTTTGTGAAGCAGAGTTTGTAGTAATTTTCAAAGGTAATGTAGTACCATCTAAAACTATTTCTGGATAAGCAAAAACAACTTCAGTATTATTATCTAGAGTAATTAAAGGATATTTCAAAGCTAGATTTTCAGAAGTTAAAGCTTCGAAAATTGGTGTATTCTTCTCTATCTTTTCTTTACCTAACGGAATACCATACTGTTCTACAATTGAGTAGTCTACTTCGTCATCTGAAAGTCTAAATCTAGATATTTTAAATGAGCCGTCATTTCTAGACAGCAACTCTCTACCTTTGTCTGTTAAGACGGCATCTATAATAATATTATTCGTAGCATGGTTTAAAAATCCCATCTAATTCTCCTTTTTTATCTATAAATATGTATTAAATAACATTAACCAAAATTGTTTATTGTAAATTTATCACTTCTGTATATATTATCATTTAGATTCATAAAAGTAAATTGATACTCTCCATCTAAAGTTTTTTCTTCTATGTCTTTAGAAGTGATAGTTGCAAATTCAGGTGTTATATAAAGTCTAAACTTTTTAGGTTGACTTGCTAGAGGTAGATTGTCTATAATACTAGTCATGTCTTCAAAAAACAAAGATTTATTCAATACAGTACTGTTAGGATACAAAACATCAGCACCTGATCTTGCTACTAAATTGGTTGTTAGTTTATCTCTTAACATGTCATAATATACACCGACTTGCTCACCATAGTTAGAAAGCATACCATGTGCATCAATAGATCTAATTGTATAAACACACATCCTATTTGGGTCAAAAAATTCATCATGAAAATATGTAACAACATCTCCAGGTGTTTTAATTATATCTGAAGATATTACATTCTCTTCAAGCTCATAAAAGTCTGTGTCTAAGTGTCCTTCAAGTTGCTTTATTAAACTAAAAGGTTCGTTAAGATTAAATCTTTTAAATATTTGGAATCCTTTTACATCACCTTCATAGTTTGTTGGAAGTTGCCATTCTAACATCATTTTTTTATTTAGCTTATCATATGAAGCTTTAAGAGCAACAGGTTCTGGAGGATTGTCAAATTCTTTGCATACTAAGTCATTACTAATATAAGGGTAATCACAAAGTAAATAGTGGTTTAAAACAAACCTATCTTCAGGATCTACTGTAGTGTATAAATAAACATTGTAATGAACATATCTATATGTATTTCCATACTTTATAGCTTCATCTTCAATAGATCTATCAGGCTCAAAACCTTTTTTGTTTATATAAAATCTTGAGCATAAAAATTCATAAAAGCTATTTTCTTTTAAAACAAACTTTTCTAAATATCTACCACAATAAAAAGCGTTAAGGTTTGCGTAAGTATTTGGATCGCCTGTATTAATACTAGTAGATATTGGATATAAGCCTGGCAGCAACTTTCCTGTTTGAAATTTTGAAATAAAATTTTCTTTGTTGTTTCTTTCTTCTATGACTTTTTCATTGTTAATTAACTTTTCATAATCTAATATATTATTATAATTAAAACTTTCAACTAATTCTTTTGAGTCAAATTTTTCTACATATTGATCTACTGGAAAAACTGATAGGTTGTTTGATCTATCTAAATTTAATACAGCATCTTCGTCTATATCACTATTTGATCCTTTATGAAGTGTAAAGAATTCTTTTATTTCATTGAATTTATAGTCTGTAGTTAAATTACTCCTTACAGGTATTAAATTATCAATCTTATTAAAAAACTCTCTTTCAGACAAATACAAGTCTCTATCAGATAAGTCATATATAAAACTTAATGGACCATTTTCTGTAAAAGAAAATCTATCATAGTCATCAACTATATTTTCAAGTTCAATTCTTATAAATTTATTTTTAGATATATTATTTGTATCTAAAATAACGTTGTCTGGTATTTGAGTTTCATTTTCATTATATAGATTATATATAAACGAAAAATTTATCTCTTGATTTTGACCTTTGTCATAAGTCATTGAAAAAGCTAAATCTTTTAATGTGTCATTACTCACTTACAAAATCCTTGCGTTTATATAATATGTAAAACATTTATCTGAATTTTCTTCATTGAGAATATTACTTCCGTATCTATATTCAATTGAATCAATACTGTCACTAACTTTAAATTCACTTCTATCTAATTTAATACAAAAAACATCATAAAATACATTTTGAATCATACTTTTAATTATATCAACTTCAGAAATATCTTTATCTATTTCTAATAAAAACTTTTTATAAAAGTCATTATTAGATAGTATATTTTTGTTAGTATCTAAATTAAAATATATGTCTTCATTTGAATCAAAATCAAACTCATTCTCACTATATGTATCAAAAACTTTCACAAGATCATCTTCTGCTAGTGATGATATCATGTTAATAGTTTTTCCTGATATTAAGTTTTCTATGTTTTCTGTTGTAAGCTTAACGTTTTCGTCTAAATGCTTTTGACTAATGTAATTAATAGATTTAATTGCACTAGACATAATAGCATCATCAACTATTTTCCTTATAACAGACTCAACTCTCTCAATTCTCAAACCACCAGAAGTTTCAGCGCCTAAAGATAAAGCATCTGTTAAAACATTTCTAACTTCTTTTATAGCTGTGTTTTTATCTATTACACAATATCTCTCTGATATTTTTTGTGCATCATTATAAAACCCTAAATATTCGCCTGTAGAAATATCAACTTCTTCTATGAAGTTACTAGTAACATCAGTAAGAAAAGGTGTATAATAATATTTTATCTCTTTGTATTCTATTTCAGGATACTTTATGTTAACAGGTAAAACAGATATTTCTAATATACCTCTTTCTCCTATCTTACTTGAAAAGTTATAATCTATAGGAATTCTAATAATATCTAATTTCTTACTATTACTTTCACCTATATTTTTTGAAATAATCGCACAGCTACTTTTTGCCTTTCTAAACATATTACTTACAAATAGTTTTCTATGATTAAAAATATCTAACTCTTCATATTTATCTTTAGTAGTATTAAAAAGATTGTTACTTATAAACGTTTCATTGTATAAGTGTTTGTAAAACATTATTTCTTGCAAATCTTTTGAAATTTTATTTTGATAAAATTCATTCATTATAAGCTCACTAAAGTTTTCAAAATTAATTCCTTCAACTTTAGATAGTTCATCTTCTATAGTAGTGATAGAGTTAGTTAATGTCGCTGTATTATTTTCTAAATTTTCTAAATTCTTTTCAAAGTTTAGAAAATAACCGTGTATTAAATCATGACAAATTGCTTCTGATATGTCACTATTTTCTAGTATTCTTAAAGATTCTTTTAACTTAAAATATCTTGACGTGTTAATAAGAAGATCACTATTTTGCAAGTCATCAGTACTTAAAATACTTGTAGATGGCTTTGTTTTATAGCTTATGCTTTCTTCGCTTATACTTTCTTCATATAACTTTTTTAAATCATCTACAACTCTATCTCTAATTTCTGTATTGTTAAAAGAATAGAAATTTTCTAAATTATCAAAAAATCTTTCTGACTCGTTAATGTTTTTGTTTTCAAGGTTAAATTTTATTTCATCTACTAAAAGAGAATTAAAAATATTATATGTTTCAACAAAAGTACTTCCATAAACTTCTAAAGCATCTTGTAACAATCTTACAATAAAACCATTTTCTTCGATAAATTTGTTAATATCTTTAATGTTGTTGATTTTATCATATTTAAAATCAAATATTTTAAGTAAATCTTGCGCAAATTCAGTTATTTTATTAGAAAAAGTTCCTGGAATGTTAGATAAATAGAAATAACTATAAGGAATTTTAAAATTATTGTCGTTGCTATAAGCTGCGTACAATTCTTTATTATTTTCTAGCACTTTTCTTTCAAAATTTTCTAGGTTAATTTCGTCATCTTCTTGAAATCCTTGAGCGCCAGCTGCAAGATTAATATTAGCACTAGAAAAACTTATTAAATTCTTCAAAAAATTATTTTGATTGCTTAAGTCAAAATCAAAATAACTTAAATTCATAACAACACCCTTGTTGTCTTTTTCATTATCTAGTGTATAACCACTAATTTCAGTAGAATCTTCTTTTTTATTATAAAATACAGTACCTGTGCTTTCTTCATTAATAAAAATATCGTGATTGTAAGTTAACTTTGATAAAGTTTTAATGTTGTCATCAATAAAGTTTTTTAATCGACCCATAATAATAGCATAACTCACATCTGTGAAGTCTATACCTTTTCCAGATACTATTTTTCCTAAGTTTATATTTGATTCCTTAGAAAAGTTGTGTTTTTTTGTTATAAAAGGAAACTTAAAAGTGCATAAATAACCAGGTAAATTTTTCATAGTAAACTCAGGAAACACTGAATTTCCGTTTACTGTATTAGCCATAGGCTTTGTTAAACAAAAAGTGTTTGTAGAAAGATCTTGTTTAACAACTGTCCTTAATATAAAATTTTCTTGAGAAGATATAACACTTGCATTAAATATACTACTTATAGCTTTTTCAATATTTTCTTTTCCAAACTCTTTTTTTAATAAATTATTTAACTTGTACTCTGTGTTAGAATCAACAATTTCATTTATATCAAAATTATCTTTATTAAAAAAATCAATATTACTTACAGGTTGTTTTTTTAAATAAGAAAACTGCTTTTCAATTCCTGATAAATTCATTAACGCATTTTTAACAATTAATTTTATATTTTCTATATTTGAGTTTTTATCTTCTATTTTTTCATTAGAAAGAGCAGTTGCTAACAAAACATCAAAAGCAAAATATTCTTTATTTGAATAAAAACTTGAGTTTTTAGAATAAATGTCAATGTTGTCTTTAATTATTTTAAGCATTAAACTCTTTTTTGTTCTAAAAAAAGATTTTGTATAAAACTTAGATAAAAAATCTATATAGCTTTCTGAGCTAAATACATGATCTTCGTTGTTAATATTGGCTTCATCTAAATTATAAAAATAATTGCTTGTATTATTTACACTATTGTTAAATTTCTTAGAAAAATTATTTTTATAAAAATTGTCTCCAGAAATAAACTTACTATTTTCAAAAGTACTAATTGATGTTTCTTCAATTTCATCATATAGAAGAGAAAATTCTTTGTTGCTAGATATTTTATTTTTTGCTTTTTTTATGATTTCATTAAATTCTTTAATGAAATCATTTGATAAATTTCTTCTTGCAATATTACAACTAGTACTAACTTTTAAAATATTTTTGTTTTTTGTTTTTTCACTATAACTAGCAACTTTTTGTAAATTGTTGCTAGAGTTATAACTGTTAATCCATTTTTCTTTAAATTTCTTAATATATTTAAATGATTCTTTATTGTTAGTCAAAGGTTTCTTAGTGTATGAGAATCTATTTAAATCTTTTTTTGTTAAAAAACTATTACTTGCGCTGAAAACGAAAGAGTCATTTAAAAAGTTTTGATTATTCAAGTCATTAGATTCAGAATCTCTTATAGAATTATTAAAGTCTTCTCTCCAGTTTCCACCGGCAGTGCCACCATCATCCTGACTATCCATCATACTTTCTCTTGAAGTCAGATTATGTTCTTCATTGTCATTTTCAAATCTAGATATAATTTCAATATTTCTAGAGATATTATAGTTTTTTATATAATCACCAAAAATGCCGCCAGGATAAACATCTAAAAACTTTTTAATATTATCATAATATCTAATAGAAAGTGTATAAGAAAATAATTTTTTAAATAATACATCAACAAGGCTTTTAATATATCTATTACCTAAAACATAGTCATTACCAATCATTTTTTCTTCAAATATTTTTGTAATTTCTTCATTAAGAACATAACCTTCACTTGATATTAAGCTTGTTAATCTTGAAAGTAAATCATAGTCAGAAAAACTATTTCTGCCAATATTTACGCTATCATGATTTAAAAACCATCTTATGGGAAGTTGAGTAAAAGTTGGTGTATAGTAATCAAAGTCTGATTTTAAATCAAAGAATATATTTTCGTATAACCTGTTTTTTGTTTCTCCTTTAATTGTAAAAGTAAAAATATTGTTATTAAAATTATTAGAATTTTTAAACTTAGTGCCTACAAAGCTTCTTTTTTTACTATACAGTACAGTTTGTTGAGTATGATCTTTTATAATTATTCTTTTGTCTAAATCATTATCATTTAATATACTTACATTATTATCTCTTAAAGATGTTTCAAGAATATTTGAATTATATGATTTACCATCAATACCTAAAATATCATAATTGTTTAATTTAAACATGTCAGAGTTAGGGCTTAAGTTTGCTACTTGTATTATAGGATAACTTTGTAAAGCATTAGAGTTAATTCTTGATCTTTTTATTTTTAACTCATTGCTTTCTATATCATCAATATTTGGATATAGGTTATACATTGACAAGCCACAGTTTAGCATTAATTGGCCAACAAGTCTATCTGAATTTAAAATTTCATAATTCAAAAAGCTATCTTCAAAATTTTCATTTTTTTCTGATATCTTAAAACCTGATATGTTTTCATAAAAAATTCTTAAGTTATCTGTATTTAATATAGAGTTTTCAGTATACGTCTGTTGATCTAAAAACCTTTCATCACTTTTGCCTGAAAGTGTTAGAAAAGTCTCTTTGTTATCTAAAATTAAATTTGATATTTTACCATTTATGCTGCCATAACCTAATTTTATAAAATTCTCAGCAATATTACCATAATTTAATTCTTTTTCAAGTTTGTTAGAGAAAGTTGTAGTATCATCAAGTAAGTCATATATATTTAGACATGTTTCATAATTATTTTTAATTAAATTGCTATGTGAAGCTACATCTAAAACTTTAAACAACCTGTCACTTATTGATTCTATTCTGTCTAAAGACTCTAGCTTTAAACTTAAAAGAGTTTCATTGTCTATATCATTTCTATATAGAAAAAGAATATCTGAGTCTAGATGTGACCCTTTAGGAACAGACATGTTAACTATTTCATGTGAAAGAATATTGATCTTAAAGTCTTTAGTATTTTTTAAAGATTTTGATAAAAGTTCACTTAAACCTGTAGGCGCAAATACATTTAATTGATCTAAATAATATTCGTATAAAGGAAGTTCTATATTTATTTGATCATTGCCAGGTATAAAGTTTTCAATGTCTACACCTGTATCAATATCAGGTAAATTATATTCAATCAGTAAGTTTTCTTCAGAAATTCTTTCTAAGTCTATAATTACTTGACTGCTATTATCAATAAATAAGTTACTTTCTATTTTATTGTTCTTGTCGTAAGAAGTTAATTCACTCTCAGAAAAAATATCTTTTAAATTTTCTTTTTTAGAAATGCTAATAAAACTTGTATTTGTTCTATTTTCTACATCAGTTTTAACTAATTTAATTGCAGAAGATTTTTTATTTTGAAAAAATTTATTCATTATATAGCGCTTCCTTTATAGACTATACTTGGCTTGTATATTAGTTTATTTTGATCAATTAAGTCTAGATTTAAATAATTCCTGTCAGGTATAGAAGAATTTCTTCTGATATATTTAATTAATTTTCTGCTAGGTTGTAAATTTGTATTAAACAATAAAATATTATGTTTTCCATTTATATTTAATGATATGCAAAATCTAAGCGTAATATTTTTAATTACTAAAGAGTTAGATTTGCCTACTAATCTTGTAGCTTCATCATAATATAAATTACTTGAAAACTTTTCAAAATCATAACTTTCCCTAGATATATCAATAAATATTGAATTATTTGAAAAACTCAAGTTTATAGGTAGAAAACTTTTTTGTTCTTTTTTTAAAAGAAACATACAATTTGAATCTATGTTGCTATTAATAATTCTATAGCCTAAATTATCTATAAATTCAATCTCTTCGTTACTAAAATCTTTACTGTCAAATTGATATTCAAGCATGCAAAATGATTTTAATACACTAGAATTTTCATATAGATTATAACTTTCTATAAGTCTTTCTACGTCAATACCTTTTATACTTACTAGTTTTCTTTCTTTGTTCTTTTTCTTTAATAAAAACTTATTTTTAGAAAAGTCTAAAAACATATTTGTCCTAAAGTCTTCTATGTTAACAAAATTAAAGTCTTCTATTTTTCTAGAGTCTGATGTATAGATGTTGTCATTTTGATCTACTGTATCTTCTTGAGCTTCTAAGAAAAAGTCTTGTATAGAAGCATTAATTTGTTGTTCAAAGTCTATTGTTTCAAGAATGTTTGAACTCCTATAGATTTCTTCAATTAAATTACGCTTGTTTTCAAAAAATATATCACTATAAATGTTACTTAAAATGCTTGTAATCCTTGACATTTCAAAGTTACTATTATTAGAAGTTATAAATTCAATTAAATTAGACTTACTTTGGTTGTTATCTTTTGGGTTACCAAATTTTATTGCTGTGTTATTTTTTAAAACTGCAAAGTCTAAACAAACTTTATAATCAACATTAAAGTCACCGCTAACACTATTATAGTTTCTGCTTGTTATGCTGTTGTAGTTATTTAAAATCTCTGAATTTGTTGATAATTTACTTTGAATATCAAAATTCATTACATTTATCGATGAAGTATCAATTAAAACTTTTTTATTATCACTAGATATCTCATCAGTAATTTCATTTAAGAAAAAATAACCACTAACTTCGTTCAATTCTAAGTTATTTATTTTTATAGACTTTGTAACTTTTACTAAAGTATTATTTATTACTTCTTGTAATCTTTCTGATTCTGTTTCATTCGATGATGAAGAGAAGTACCCTGCGTTTTTAAAGCTAACATCGCCTAATATATTATATATGTTTAGTAGAAATGATTCACTAGGTGATGATCTGGTAATCAATATGTTATATAAATGATTGTTTAAGTTAAATCCTGTAGAAGTGTTTCTTCCTATAATTGTAGCACATTCGTCAAATATACTAGTGTTAATTCTTCTAGAATATGAAGATATACCATTTACATTATAATTACCTATAGATATAGGTTCAACAGACAAGTCTGAATGAAAAAGTAATTCGCAATTCTGAATTAAATTTTGTTCTAGAGAGTTTTGATTTTCTATATATAAAGAAATTGTTTTTTGATCAAAAAATAAATTTTCTAAATTTATCAAAGGACCAGTTATACTATTGCTATCTAATGTTGATTCGTCAAAATAAAACTTATCAATACCAGTTATCTTGTTGCCACTAATGTCAAAAAAATTAAATGATATTGAATTTTGAACAATCTGTTCTTTTATGTAGTTATCAATATCGATGTTGATATTGATTTTATATATATTTTCTAAGCTTTCTAAATAGTTTCTATTTAACTTGTCAACTTCTATTTTAATAACTTTACCAGACGTTAAGTCTTTTTCAAAATTATAAGACAGTATATTTTGATAAAGTTGATTAATTATTGTTTTAGAAATACTACTAAGCTTAAAAGAATTTATTTCATTTTCTTCCCTAATAATATTAAAGTTGTATTCTATATCTAGACTATCTTTATTACTCTCTTCTAAGTATTTTTTTGACTCTAAAATAAAATCTGAAAAGTTTTTGTTTTCTATTAACTCTCTAGAAAAATTTTGTCTATCGTCAGTACTTTGTAAATCGCTTGTAAATTCAATCAAATTTAGGCTTTTTGAAATTTCGTTAGATGTTAAAGTAACTTTAACTTTATTGACAATATTCTCTCCATTAAATATTGAGTTTAATATTGTGTTATTATAGTCTAAAACAGGCCCTCTTATTTCTATGTTTTCATTAATATTTGTATAAGTTGGATATAAATATGGTCTAAAAGTTAAATCAAAGTCGCTTACAAAAAGCTCTATGTCGCTTTCTAAAATTAGTTCATTAGAAAATTGATTACCTTCTGAGTATTTATCTATTGATTTAGACTCTATTTCTAGTTTATCTAGTACTTCTCCTTTTTTATTAACAGCATATACTTTTATTATCATATTATAACAAACTTTAAAGTCTAATTCTTCATCACTATCATTGTTTAGTAATATTTCGTTAGAAGGCTTAGAAACTTTACCAATTTCAGCCTCTAGAGGTGTAAGCTGACTTGCTTTTAACATCAAGCATGTTTTTTGTTTTATCTTGTCAATACTAGATCTTGCTAAAACAGATATTTCTTCTTCGTCGATGTTTGTGTTTATGCTTGTTATATCTTCAATAAAATCATCTTGTCCAAAACTTGAAACAATATTTTTAGCATATATTTTTCTAAAAAGTTTGTTTGATGAAGAAGAATCATCTATACTACTTTCTTCAAACTGGTTTAGATTTTTAGAGTTAAATTTAACATATAAAGGTTTATCTTGCTTTCTAAACCCAAAGTTTTCTTTTTTTTCTATTTCGTTAAAGCTTCTTTGATTTCTATTTTTAATAAAGTTTTTGGGTAAGTAAGAAACAATTATTTTATCTATATTGAAAAATTCTACTGTCTTTTTTTCTAACACAACAGGAAGATAAAAAGAACCAGCTCTAATAAAAGCATCTTCTGTATTTACTTTTTTAATTATTTGACCTTTTGTAGCTCTTTTTAACATTATTCAATCACCAGTGTAAATAAATTAATAAAATAGTAGTTATTAGCTAAATCAATAATAGTAGTATTATTTTCTATATTAAAAAGTTCTTTTTTTAATTCTTTTCTTATGAACTTTCCAATTAGAAAAACTTGAACGTGTCTATTATTGAATTTGTCAAAGATCTTCCCTAAATTAATAAAAGGTAATTTAACTAAGCTACTATCATTAGTTTTATGTATTTCAAAAGTGTATACATCGTTTTCTTTAGAGAATGAATTATTGAGTTCATAATCCAAGTAAAACATTTTTTCTTTATTCTTTGAAAGTAAAGAAACGACTTTTGATATTACTTCTTCTCTTTGATCTCCTATAAATATTTCATTTTTTAAGTCTAATGTTTTAAAAATATAATTCAATGGATTTCTAGGAACAGAATCAACTGTAAATTCTTGATTACTTTCTGACCCTAAAGATTGACCTTGTCTATTGACAGGATCAAGTCTTTTAAACTTTAAATAATTAGAGAATCTATAATCCTTTTTAATATCAGGTAAGTTTTCAACATTTTCTTTTAAAAATTTAACTGTCGGGTATTTTCTAGAAGAAGTTTGATTTAAAAAATCAAAAGATTCAGGTGTATAAAAATTATCTAGTATTATTTTATCAGCAGATAAGTTTTTATTAGTAAGTTTTTTATTAGAAATATAACTACTTTTAGTAAAATTCTCTGCTAAAGTTTTTTGTGTTCTATTAAAGCTAAAAATAGTATTATCTTCAGAATTATTAGAAGTAACTTCGTTACTTAAATAAAATTCTGGATTGTAATATATGCCAGGGTCTGTAGTTACTTCTGTAGGTAAATAGTAAAATTCTGAGTCTGAAACTTTTTGATCTAACTCTGACTTTTCTTCACTATAAACAATAGATCTATCTGCAAAAGTATAATATTTAAACCTAATGTCTCCTGTCGACAGTTGACTTCTACCATGTTCAGTTAATTTATAGTCAATTAACCTTTTTTTCTTATCTAAAAATCCTGCCATATAAAAGTCCTAGTTTTAACTTAGTATATCTAAATATTAAATCTAATTAAATTCTTTGAACTAATTTATTCTTCTTTAAAACTAACATCCAACCTTGAGTACTTGTTGCTATTATATGACTTTGTTGATGTTATTTCATTAAAAGAATTATCTCTAAATTTTTTAAGTACAGTATAGTAAGTAATACTTGTTTCCAAATCTTTAAAAACTGAATACCTATTGTGGTTTAATCGATCGCTTATATTCCCAAATTTAAAATAACTTAGATACTGCGAAGTATAATCTTTACCACCTTCTGGAAGTAAATCTATATTTTCCTCTTTTTCGTCTTTGACTTTTTTAAAATTAGTAAAAGTTTTTGCTGCAATTGTTAAGCTATTTGAACTTTCAAAAAAAGCTCCTGAATTTACGTTGTTAATTGTAAAAGTAAATGTTTGACCGTTTGTAAGAAGAAAAGATTTAGAAACTTTTGTGTCATAGTAAGCACCCTTGTTAAGGTAAATATTGTTCATACTGACACTATCTGTAGAGTTTACACTTTCAAAATGATTTATCTTTTTAAAACTATTGTTCTTAAATGTAATTTTATTTGTTTTAACTTTTGATTCTTTTTGGTAATAACTTCCTACTAAAGATA
>MDTD01042163.1_pt1 | contig 14515 bp, 11 predicted proteins | sample 811221 | NCBI WGS metagenome assembly MDTD01 (sample SAMN05326646, study PRJNA326480) | marine metagenome | isolation source: seawater | place: Pacific Ocean: South West | collected 2011
CCTGACATAAAATATTATTTTCTCGTGCAAAGCGCACAATATCCCAAACTGTTAAAAAATAAGATTCATATTTAAGTTCATTGATAAGTTGTAATTCACGATTAATTTGATTGCGCACATAGCTTGGGCAACCTTTTGGCCATCTATGTTGTAAGCCTTTCTCAGTTAGTTGATGTAAAAATTCTTTAGAGGTTAAATGATCTGGAGTTATATCATCTGGATATTGATAGCTTATTTGCACTAATGAAAATTTACAAAGCGCAGCAATATTCAAAGTTTCATCTAATAAAAACTTAGGGTAAATGCTATTTAGATCTTCAAGGCTACGTAAATGATGCTCGCCATTAATAACTATATTTTCTTTTAATTTTGCAACTGGCTTTCTTAATCGAATTGCGCTTAGTACATCAAATAAAGCTCGCCTTCCCCGTGCATGCATATAAACTTCGCCAACAGCAACTGCTCGAATATTATATAAAAAAGACCATTTTAAGAAATTTTTCAATCGATATTCATCATCGCCCTCTCTTAATAGAGAAATAGCAATCCAGCCTTTTTTATTAAAAAATTTTTTAAACCATCTCACTTCTTCTTCCTTCGATGGCAACAATAAACCTATACAGTCATTTAAAGAATTTTCAAAATCACTGCGATTTATTTTATAACTTCCTTTTTCTGATTTTTGACGTGCATATGAGATTAATCGACATATTTCTCCGTAACCAGATTTATTTTTAGCCAAGAGTATAATCTTCAGTCCATCGTCAAGAATAAAGTGGCTACCAATAATTAATTTAATTTTTCTTCTTTGTGCTTCCTCATGTGCACGCACTACCCCGGTAATGCTGCATTCATCAACAATAGCTATTGCCTTGTAATCAAGAAAATCTGCATGCCTCACTAATTCTTCTGGATGCGAAGCTCCTTTGAGGAAGGTAAAATTACTTAAACAGAAAAGTTCGGCATACATAGATTTTTTCATATATTAATAAACATAGTTTGTTAAAAAAAACCATGTAAAAACCATTGGCCAGAACGCCGATTATAAAATACCCATAATCTATCTCCTTTTGGGTTAGAAGCAATGAAATAATCGCGTGCTACATCAAATCCATCCCACCATCCACTTTCCACGCGGCAAGGGGAGCCATGTAACTCCAATGGACCATTATATTCTGGTGATTTATTTTTATTTTTTAGTAGCACTGGTTTACTCAATAGCCAAGGTGGTTTCTTTGAATTTTTATCGATACCTTTTTCTGAATCACCTAATACGCAAAAACGCCAAGAGAACTCTGGGCGATGATCGGCTAATTCACATATTCCATTTACTTTATGGCTGCCTAGCCGATTACATAAACGATCAATAAGGATATTGCTTTTAATGCTCTTTCCGCTAGATAGAAAGTCTCTATTGCGCTCTTTAGGATTTTGTAAGTTAATTACCTTTAAGCAAATACCAATTGAAGGGGATGTAAATGACTTATGCTCAATAGATTCGCTAAATATCTCTAAAATATATTTAGCATCACGACTAGGTTCATTTAATTTTTGTTCAAAATAAGTAGGGCTATTATTAAAATGTAAAATCTTCCAATACAAATTTTGTGCAATCTTATCGTATCCATGTAGAAATCCACATAGCGCTATAATTAATCTTTTTGCGGGAAAAGCTAACGCTGTACGCTCATTGGCTTCTGTCGTAAAATCTATTCGTTGATAAAAATATTTTGGTGGCTCCCAATATTTTCTAGGATCTGCAATTTTTCCAAGCAAACGATCAAAGAATAATAATAAATCTGGACCTATGCGCCTTGATAACTCTGCTCTTGGTAAGCGAAGACAATCTCCAATACTGTACAATCCAATATTATTAATAAGTTTTTGAGTCTGATAGTCATTGGTCAACTCACTTATTGGTATAGTTTCTAAATTTTCTATTAATTTTTTTTGTGTAACCTTAAAGCCCGGCTTATTTCTTGCTAATAGAGACGATGCCATTGGTGTAGGCCCTATTGACCATTTTAATTTTAAATTAAAATTCTTAAATTCTTTTTTTATTTTTTTTAATAGTAGATGATGGCCACCAAAAAGATTCAAACTTGCGCCAATTTCTAACAGCAAAACTGAGGAATCAAAACTAATTTGTGAGCTAAATTGATATGCCCAATGGGCTATATTTTCTAAAAACTTTTTCTCTAAATTTAAATTACGCTCATATATTGTTAAATCGCTGCAAATAGCAAAAGCTGCATATAATCTTAAGCCTGGATATATTCCAATATCCATCGCATTTTTATTGCAAGATAAAATAATCTCATAATTATTTTTTTTATGAGTAACTACAATTGGCTTCCCTATAGACTTATTATCCATAAAGACTTGCAGGGGAAGATCGGGAAAATAAAGTGCAAGCCACAACATAACTTATTAGTTGTAATTAATATTACAGCTTTTCTTTTTCCAGCTCATGCGTTGCTTAAGAATCTCTACATTAAAACCTAATAATGTAAATAAGAACTTAATACGTAACGCAGAGGGAGCGCTAAATTTCAAATCACCTATAGGACGGAATAATATTCCTATACAATCACCTCTTTCTGCAGCCAATTGTAACCGTCTTACCTGTGCTGCTTTTAATCTCCTAGGCCACATTAACACTACAGAACAAACAGATGACTTTAATGCCTGTTCTGCTGCCCATAGTGACTGAGATTCTTCAGTATCCTTAATAAGTAAAACTTTTTTTAAGTCAATACCACTATTGGATAGCCCAGGGGCAAATGGTAAATATGGTGGATTTACAAAAGTTAGCAAATTAGATTTTTGACTTAATCGCGCTAACATGGGTAACAGTAAAGACATTCCTTGATAATTATTGCTAAATATTTCTATTAAAGAAGCACGAGGCCAGCCTCCATCTAAATAGTTATCAAATTCTTTCCAACCACTTTTCTCTATTCGATGATTCTTCTGAATTGAATCACCTCCGCGCCATAAGATACCTTGGTTTATCAATTCTCTAAAAACTTTTTCTGTCACTCTTAAAATTCCAACTAATTGTAATTAAGAGAACTAATATAGAACAAATTTAATATTTAAGAAATAGTAAAATATTTATTAATCTAACAAAGCAGCTTTAATTACTTTTTTAATATTTTAATAAATTATTGATTTTTATAAATTTTTATTGTTTATCTTTAAATCAATACAATAATAACTAAAAATAAATTTTTTACTATTAAATATAAGCTTTTTCTAATAATTAAATATAGATTTAAAATTAAAAATAATCGCCTCCAGAGGGCGCAAAAGTTATTTCTTATCATAAATAAAACAGCTCAGGTACAATCCTTTATATTAATTATCTGTTTAAGTTCTATCCTAGCGATCTATTTTCAATTCTTAATACCGAAGGGAATAAAATGCTAAGTTTGATTATTTTTCGTCATGCAAAGTCTGACTGGAATACAGATAGCATCGGAGATCACGACCGCCCACTCACTCAGAGAGGTGAGCGTGCAGCAAGAACCATGGGTAATTTCCTTTCTGCAATCGGAAAAATACCAGATTTAGCACTTACTTCACCTGCAAAGCGTGCATATGACACATTAGATTTAGCCTCTCGCCAAGGTAGCTGGGGATGTTCAATAATGACTAAACCAGAAATCTATGAAAATGATATTGACCATGTAATAAAACTACTTCATAGCTTTAGAAAAGATCCTAAGTCCTTGCTAATAACAGGACATGAGCCAACATGCTCCCAGATCGTTAGCTTTTTCACGGGTGGCTCAAAAATATACTTCCCTACTGGCACTATGGCTAAAATAGATTTTGATTTGGACTCGTGGGTAGATATTGAATCTGGAAATGGAGAGCTTCGATGGCTAATGCCGCCAAAATTATTAACAAGAAGCGGGGCTGATTTTAAGCCCTAAAGTTGCAAAGGGTTATCTGGGTTAATGCCGTCCATAAATGGCCTCTTTCTTTCACGATGAGTTACTTGATAAACTAATCCGATCCAATTACTGATAATAGATTCTGCTGTATCATGCCAAGTATTATCAAGGGTATCAATAATAAGATTCTCGGGAAAAATTGGAAAAGGAGTATTATCTGCCTGCGCTTTGGCTAACTTTCTTTCAAATTCTCTGATAACAGCTTTTTGATTATCATTAAAATAGTTTTTAATAAAAGGGGGGAAAGTAGAAACATCGCCATTTATATAAAGATTTACTTCACGCTTGAACTCTTTGAACAATGAGATAGTGTCATACTCAGGGTGGCCTTGGAAAAATACAAAGCGTAATCCATCATTACTAGTAGCCAAGTGAACTCCCGCATCATCACTCTCTGCAAGGATATGTAAATTTGCATTTAAAAATTGCTTTTGACTTACCTCATTCCATCGAGAATGCGGCACATCGAAGCGAGTGTTTACGTCCGATACAAGAGGATGGGAGCTTGATACAATCTTATGAGAAAAAACGCCCCATTTTTTTTTATTTCCTGGTTTTCGCTTTTGTCCATAACGAAATTCTAAAACTGCATGTGTAGCCAAACATGAGCACAATGTAGATGTAACATTTTCATATGCCCAATCTACAATTTCGATTAATGGCTGCCAGAAAGACTGCTCTGATAAATCTTCTCCTGATACATTTGCACCAGTTATTATTAAAGCATCTAAGCCTTGCTCCCTGATTTGTTCAAAAGTTTCATAATAATTATCTATATGTTTTTGAATATCGGTGCTTCGGTTGAATTGCGATAAACTAAAAGGATGCATATAAAATTGAGCTATTGGATTACTTTCTCCAACCAATCGGAAAAACTGTCGTTCCGTCGCAAATAAAGCTGCATCTGGCATCATATTAAGCAAGCCAATATGGAGCTCCCTAATATCTTGATTAGCGGCACGGTCGGGGGATAATACATTAACACCCTCATTTCGTAAGCGCTGAAAGGAAGGAAGTGAATTATGGGCAACTATTGGCATTAATTATCCTTTTGTATTGCTTCTTCAATAAGTGCTAGAAAATCTTTTTCGTCTTTTATGTCAGCGATTTCTTTGGACGTTACCGTATATCCCTCTTTGGCTATCTCTTCGTAACGTGGGACCCTAGAATGAAATAAACGAGGAAAAATCCAGCTGGTAAAGTCGTCTGGTTCTATCTGAGCTGCATATTCTAAATTTCTCTCCTCTAAAAAAATATTAAGCTGTTGTAGCAAAAAATCAGGGCGGTAATATAATGGTTTAGGTGAAATTTGTGCTCGATTAATAAGCCTCTGTTCCTCTTTGTCGTCTGTAACTTTTATATATAAAATTAATGTATGCTTTGCTAAATCTTCAATTACACCTGGTTCGTTTAATTCACATAAAGAACCGCCAACATCATTGATAAAATGTCTATAGCCATATATTTTTCTGGCTTTTTCAATAAAACTAGGAACATCTCTCATAGCATCGATTTCAGCTTTTCTATAGATAGCTTGTCTTTGCTGAAAGTCTTCCAATTCGACGCCACCAAGTTCAGGGTTTCCAAGTTTTCCAACAAAAGATAAAACAGGGCCTAAATCAGAAACTTTTATGTTATTACGTATATAAATCCAATCTTTTCTCAAAAGATCCTGCAAAAAGGGAACCTCCATTGCCTTTGATTTAATCATATCGAGAATTGTTTCATCTAAATATCTGGTGCCAATTCTATAATCACCAGAATAATGAAACCAGCCAAAGTCTTGTAGCATACTTGAGATATACGTTTTCCCTACTCCAGACATTCCAACAAGAGTAATTTTTTTATTTTGCCAATTTTTAAAATCTTCAACGCTAAATTTCACTTAGGCCCTTATCCTTAAAAAAATTTTACACAAAAAACATCAATAGGATACGATAAACGTTATATATATCAAAGAGTAAAAAGATATATTTATATTTTGATTATTTATTCTTGCTCAAATACTAGCTTAATTTTACGCTTATTGGTGAATCATTATCAGATTTATCAAGTACTTTTCCGATTAAGGCCACATCTTGATAGCCTATACGCTTTAATTCGTCTATACACAAAGAATAAGACTCTGCGGGTATCGATACTAAAAGCCCGCCAGCAGTTTGCGGATCAAATAAAAGAGGATAATTTTTATGATTGCTTACCTTGCTTGAATTATCAATCGCTCTCCGAAGACGAATATTTTGTGGTTGTAATGAAGAAAATATACCTTCTTTTATCGTAGCTTTGGCACCATCCAAAATTGGCACTGCATCTATATACAACTCGGCATGAACATCCGATGCTTTTACCATCTCAACCAGATGACCCAAAAGTCCAAATCCTGTTACATCGGTACAAGCAGTTGCATGTTGCTCGTAAAGGAATTGGGCTGCTTTTTGATTAGAAATTAACATTGTCTGTATAGCATTATCTATCCATCTACCCTTTGCCTTTCCTCTCATTTGTGCTGCAAACAAAGTACCTGTACCAAGTGGCTTCGTTAAAAGGAGGGCATCTCCTGGCTGCATACCACCCTTTCTCAATAGTTTATCTTTATGGATAAGTCCATTAACAGTTAGTCCAAAAGCTAATTCAGATCCTTCACTAGAATGACCTCCAGCGAGAATTGCTTCTGTTGGAGCTAACGTATCAAGTGCTCCTTGCATAAGATCTGACAATGTTTGCTCAACAATACTTTCCCGCCCATAAGGAACTGTTGCTATTGCTAGTGCAGATTGTGCCTCTGCACCCATAGCAAAAATATCACCTAACGCATGATTTGCTGCAATGCGCCCAAAAATATAAGGATCATCAATGAATGCTCGAAAATAATCTACACTCTGAACCATGATTTTCCCTTCTGGCACCTGAAAAGCAGCGGCATCATCTGGAGAATTTAGACCAATAAGTACATCTTCTCGTTGCTGATCTGGTAATTTATTTATAACACGACCCAAGACAGTGCTTCCAACTTTAGCGCCGCATCCACCGCACCGCATTGCAAGAGAGGATAATTCCTTCAATACTTCTTTATCAGCAATATTGCTTATCTTTGATTTTTCCTCTGACTCCATATCTGGCAATTTATTAAATCGATTAATAAAACGCCTATCTATAAAATCTTTTAGTAGCCATAAAAATTTTCCTTCAAGTGACCAACTACCTCTGGATGCTACGGCATATTTTTCCCCATTACTTATTAGTCCAAGAAAGTTCTTTTGAGCACGATAGGATTTAAGAGTTTTGCCTCTTACAATTCGACGTAGGTTTTTTGTCAATACAGCACCTTGGCGCACAGCAAAAACACCTGATTTTGGTCTTGGTGTAGGCAATGAAGCAATATCGCCAGCTGCAAATACCTCTGGATTAGAGGTGGATCTTAGCTTTTGATCAACTTCGATAAAGCCTTTTCCGTCCACAGCCAATCCAGAGCTTTTAGGCCAAGAAGGTGCTCCTGCTGATGTTACCCAAAAAACCGCATCGGCTTTTAATTTAGTTCCATCTATAATTTTTACAGTATTTCTATCGACATCGATCACTTCACTTTTTGTCCATATTCTGATGTCTTTTTTGCCCAAAAATCTATAGAACCGACGCCTAACGGCTTTATTATGTGTAGGTAAAATTTCATCTCCATCGGTTACTAAATCAAACTGGAATCCATTACCTCCCTTGCGATTCTTGTTTGCATTTTTAAACCAGTGATAGGTTGCCAGAGCTAATTCGATTCCACCAGCTCCGCCGCCCACTACCACTACATGAAACTTTTCTGAATTTTTCAAAAAATCCTTTTTTATTTTTTCCCAATCTCGAAGCCACGCATCTATAGGTTTTATCGGAGAAACAAATTTTTCAGCTTCATTTATATTTAGCATTTTTGGAGTCGATCCAGAATTAATAGAAAGGAAATCATATTTAATGGGCGGCCTACCTTTTACCAATACCTCTCTATTTTCCAAATTAAGCTGATCAACTTCTCCATGATAAATTCTAGCATTTGCAAATTGCGCCAATGGTCCTAGATCGATATGTGATTCATCAAACGAATAGTGGCCGGCAACATATCCTGGTAACATGCTTGAATATGGGGTATGAATATCTCTCGTTATAAGTGTAAGCCTAATACCAGGAATTGGCTTCATCCCAAAATTCTTTAAAACTGATACATGTGCATGGCCTCCTCCAATGAGAACTATATCTTTTACTACTGGTGTAGGTGATTTCATTTTTTCTATACTCTTACTTTCAATAAATGAATACTAAATAGTTCATTTTCATCTACCCAGACTGAATCTACCTCAAAACCAGCCTTTACACCCATCTCCTGGAATTCTTCAATAGTATATTTGTAAGAATTTTCAGTATGTATGCTTTCGCCCTCAAAAAAGTTAAAAACATTATTATCAATTGTAACTTTTTGCTCACATGATGAGACAAGATGCATTTCAATTCGTCCAATATTTTCATTATAAATTGCTTTATGTTTCCAATTATTCAAATTAAAGTTTGCTTTGAGTTCATTATTAATTCTCTTTAAAAGATTAAGATTAAATAAAGCAGTAACCCCTTGCTTATCATCATATGCTGATATCAAAATATCCTTATCTTTTTTTAAATCGACACCAATTAATAATTTTCCATTTTCCCCAAGCAAATCCACTATCATTTTTAAAAAATTGATCGCATCAGGCTTATCAAAATTTCCTATTGTGGAGCCAGGAAAAAAAGCTAACTTTGAAATTTCTAGGAATTTCTCTGGTAAGCGCATTTCTTTTGTGCAATCTGTACAAACAGCATGCACTTTGAGCCATGGAAATTTTTCTTTTACTTTTTTTGCCGCCCCAAGTAAATGCTCTCCGGATATGTCCATTGGAATATAAATGCTTGGTTTCAATTTATTAAGTAAGATTTGAGCTTTAGTGCAACTACCACTTCCAGGTTCAATTAAAACTTTACCAGAACCCACCTTTGCTAAAATTTCATCGACAAAATTGTAGAGCATTTTAATTTCTGTTCTAGCTGGATAATATTCATCTAGCTCTGTAATTAAATCGAAAAGAAGAGAGCCCTTCGTATCATAAAAATATTTAGGGGGAATTGATTTTTGATCCTTTGAAAAACCTTCAAGCAAATCAGCCAAAAGATTATTGACACTTGGTTTCAAATCAAGAAATTTTATCGACGATGATTTCATTTTTTTAAATAGCGCAGGTTCTAAATCCTGAGAATACATCGTTTCTCTCAGGTCTCTGATATGTTCTCCAAGTATTTCTTATCATGCGTCCGCGGGTCACCCAAGATCCACCCCTCAATACTTTCGTATGCCCGAATAGAGGTTGTGAGTAATCCTCATACATATCAACCTCGAAATCAGGGTATGGATTAAATGTATCCTCCGTCCATTCCCATACATTCCCTATCATCTGCCTACAGCCAAATTCACTATCACCTTTTGGTAGAGCCCCAACCGCAATTGTTCCAAGCGTAGATCCATCAAGATTTGCTAATTCTTCATTAGGTTTTTCTGAGCCCCAAGGGTATAAATTTTTTTCAGATGAAAGATTACCCTGATTGTCTAATTTTCCAGCCGCCGCTACTTCCCATTCTAGCTCTGTTGGTAATCGTCTACCTGCCCATCTACAAAAAGCCTGCGCTTCATACCAATTTACATGTATGACAGCCGCATCATCAGCTAATTGTTTCCACTGATCAAAATGTCGCATTTCCCAACCGTTTGGACCATTACGCCAGTAGCAAGGGAAGTGTAATTCTGAATCTTTTAGCCACTTCAAGCCTTCTTCGTCCCAAAATTCCTCTTTTTCATATCCACTATCATCAACAAACGTAGCAAATTCTTTATTTGAGACCGCGGCTCTCGAAATTGAAAATGATTTCACCATACGCTGATGTGCCCACTTCTCATTATCAAAAACAAAACTACTATCTTTAGAGGCGCCCAGCATAAATGGTCCTTCAGGAATTATTACATCGCCAGCCAGCTTTCCTTCCATTAAATTAGGATTATGTATTCCAATGGCTGGTGTAGGATATTTTAAAGTTTGCCGAGTATACGTAAACGCTTCCGTGTGCATATCCTCATGATAAATTGCATACTCCAGTAAATAGTCTCTTTTTGAGTCAGAGGTATTTTCTTGTAAATTTTTTTTGATCCTGTTATGAACCTCTTGCATATAAGCCAAGGTATTTTCCATTGTTGGCAGCGGTAAATCCCATCTGTCATCATGGGCTATGTTAATGGAGTCATATAACTCATCAACTTTTTCAATAACAGGAGAAAAGCCTAAATGGCTCCTAAGCACCCAAAACTCATAAAAATATGCTGTATGTCCTATTTCCCAACGAAGTGGATTGATACTAGAAAGTGTAGGACCCATGAGTTGATCAGAGCTAAGCCCATCAATTAAGCTCAGAGTGCGCTTCCGAGCATCATCCATTCCATCAATTAAAAAACGAGACATGCTTACCTTGAACCTCTATTAAGTTATTTGCTATGTTGGCAGGAAAAAAGTGGATTGTCACATGAACATTATTATAATCACTCCAGCGCCCAAAGGCTCACGTTCTGGAAATCGTGCCTCAGCCAACAGATGGGGGGCGATTTTTCAAAAACTAGGGCATAAGGTTACAATATTAACTAACTACAATGGAGAGGATACAGACTTTATGGTGGCTTTGCATGCTTGGCGAAGTGCCGATTCAATTAAAAGATTCTCTAAATTACACCCAAATCTCCCTCTCATAGTTGTCCTCACGGGAACTGATGCTTATAAGTTTATTAATAGTCACCGAACAACCACCATTTTATCGTTGAGAAAAGCCACAAAGATTGTTGGCATCAATAATTTAATAAAAAATATTCTGCCCAAAAACCTTCATAAAAAATTAAAAATTATAGTTCAATCTGCAAAACCAAATTTAATAAGAGAGCCTCTGAAAAGAACTTTCAATGTATGCTTTGCGGGACACCTAAGAGAAGAAAAAGATCCGAAAACTCTCTGTAAAGCAATAGTAAATTTACCCTCAACAAGCAAAATAAAAGTTAATGCATATGGTAAAGCTCATTCCAAAAAATGGGAAAAATTTGCAAAAGATGAAATGAAAAAAAATACTCGCTTCAAATGGCATGGAGAAGTTTCTCAATCAAAATTAAGAAAAAAATTCTCTTGCTCTCATATTTTAATATCTTCATCTATTATAGAAGGAGGAGCAAATGTTATTTCAGAGGCCATAATGGCAGGTTTACCAATCCTTGCCTCAAAAATAGATGGCAATGTAGGGCTGCTAGGAAGGGACTATCCTGGTTTTTTTGAAGTAAGAAACTCAAATTCTTTAAAAGAGAAATTGATGCTCGCAGAAACTGATCCTAAATTTTATAAAAAATTAGCAAAAAGTTGCGCAAAGCTAAAGAACAATTTTAAATTAGAAAAAGAAGTACAAGAGTGGAATAATTTATTAAAGGAGATAGCAAAGCCCAAAAGCTAATTAATCTGTTGTTTTTTGTAACTTCCAGTATGAAAATTTTCTCCAAAGACGCAGACATGATATAGCTCTTAAAACTGGCTGAACATATAGTCCCCAAAGACTATTCACATCTTTAATATTATTGTCTTTCACTCCATAGGATATTTTTTGATTACATGAACCATATTTAAGTGTACCACCTAATCGGTCCCAAATAGATAATGCTACACCAAAGTTAGTATCGTAATGTTCTTGATCTATCGAATGATGGATCTGATGTTGAGCTGGCGACATAAGCCAACCTTCAACGCAATCGGGATAGCTGATTGGTACCGGAGAATGTCTTAAATTCGACCCGAAAGCATTAAACATAAATATGAAAATGTTTACACCTAAGATGCTAAAAAGATCTACTCTACTACCAAAAATGAACACAAAGAATCCTATACAAATACCCTGAACTAGTGCGCTACGTAAAACGAAGAAAACGCTCTCTATCGGATGAATTCTTAGCACAGTAAAAGGCGTTAAATCTGTAGCCGAATGATGTACTGAATGAAACGACCATAAAAATTCATTTGAATGCATTATCCGATGTAACCAATATTTACTGAGATCATCGATCAGAAATACTGTCAAAGTAAATAAACAAATAATCACGGGCACGGGCCAATTAGCTCCTAAATCTGGTGAAGCGAATTGATGAAGCCAGGAAAAAATCAATGTTGCTATCGTAAGTTGGCTTATGATCGCTGGAGATACACCCAGAAACAAAAGTCTATTGGCGATCAACATTTTGTAATCAGCTCGTGAAGATTTAGACCACCAAATATCTTTATTGGTCAAATCCTTGATACTTTCCTTCAAAGAGGCCTTTTGAACAAAAACCTGAAACGTTAAAGCGATGATGACAGCAGACAGCAGGTATCCCCAGAAGAGGCGCTTGTTGGCATCATCAAAGCTGCTAAAGATTAAATCAAATGTGTACTGTATAAAATCAAACATAAAAAAAGCCCCGCTCAATATATTATAAAGAGCGGGGCGATTAGGCTACGAATTAATCATTCTCGCCGGTTTCTTTGGCTTTGAGCCTTGCATTCAATGCAGATAAGCTCTCACCAATCGTCTTTGGCTTTGCCTTTAGGTCAAACTTATCAGCTAACAATGCTTGTACTTTAATCATGTTACCCATGTAATTTTCCATGGACACTGACTTGCTCTGGATGTAATTTCCTTTGCTGTCAACTCCAGTAACCTGGGTATTTCCATACATGACCGGACCCATACCAATAAGCTTGTTCAACTCAGTAGCGGTTCCACCAAGATTTGATTTACCCATTTGCAGAGCAAGAGCAAATCCCTTTAGTTCTCCCCAATGCTTCATGTAATTGGAGAGTAACTTGGCTGATTCAGAATAATCTGTAGATCCAACCATTTTCTTGATATCACCGTAAACTGAACCAGCATACTTATAAGCAGCTTCAGCTATGACTTTCTCCCAGTTGGATTCGATAACAGAAGCATAAGCTTTCAATTGATTGCGTTGCTTATCTGTTAATTTCTTTCCGTTAGCAGAGGCAATTAATTTTCTGCCATCTAGGAATGCCTTAGATATCGTGTGGAGGTATTTTGTCTTTCCGCCCTTATCAGCACCAGCTGCGTAATAAGCATGGGCATATGACATCTCTGTAACCAAATCTACTGTGCCATCACCGTTAGCATCAGCGGCCTTGAAAGCGCCTTTCTTTTGCTTAGCAATGTTGTATACAGTTTTAGGATCCAACTTGAGCACGTGGGCTGGAGCACCAAAATATCCCCATCCCTCATCCCAAACATGTTCCTTGCCTGAGTACGCAGCGCCTTTTTTATAAGGCTTGTCGTTTGGCTTATTATTGGCTTCAAGCTTTTCATCTAAGTAGTTATCTACGGCCTGGTTATAAAATACTGCACCCATTAGAGTTTTAGAGATCAATTGAGTGTAGTTGTATCCATTAACCGGATCGTTACCACCGTCAGATGCTGCTGCTTTTTCAATCATAAAGTCGATCACTTCAGGGCCGGTCATGTTGCCAGGCCAACCAGGCACATTACCTTTGAAAGTTTTGCCACGAAGATCTTTGCCTTTAGAGATTGCATCAACAGATGTTTGCTTGACTGGAAAACCGTCCTTGCTCTTAGGAGATAGGATAGCTCGTCCATCCTTTTTTCCGTAATAAGCTTTCATCTTGGCTGCATCACCAGATGAAGACAGTTTCTTTAACGAGTTGTGTAGAGTATGACGAGCCATTTGACCTGTGTAAGAAACAGAGGTCTTTTTTGAACCGCTATACTTTGTTGTAACTGGGAAGTCAGCATAAACGCCATGCTCTCCATGACCTGCCGCAAAAGCCGACCCAGATAATGTGAGACTTACGGCTGCCGCAATTATAGTTAATTTTTTCATTTCCTCTCCTATAGGGAAGCTTTCACAAAAGTGGACGAGAGAATGTAACTGAGAATCATTTTGATTTAAACCTCATTAAAATAAGGTTTATATTGCACATTCAAATCAAGCGGGTACTTTTTAAATAAAAAGCAGCTAAATTGAGTATAAAAAAAATCCTATTTACAAAAGCAATATTCATAAAAAATCATGTAACAATATGTTTTTTATATATTTTTTTTAAAATAATCTGCTACAGCCATAAAAATTGAAACTTTAACAAGGTCTGAGTATAAATTTTTTGCCATTAAGGAAAATTTTATTACACATCGATTTTATGGTGCTTTAAAAGTATTTTTTACAAAGCTACGAAGTAGAAAAATGGAAGCCATCCTTGGCATTGGTTTTACTAGAACGTTGAGTGAGATATTTGCGCCGTCCTTGGCTCCAATTTTACGAGTTACTTAATTGAATTCCAGATGGTTAACTACCGGGTTTTGAAATCCTATTTACAGACCAAGCTGATAGCCATCCTATAACAATCCATAAAACAGCATTTGCAATCGCTGTTGCACCAGCAAATTTTGCAGCTAAAGCTTCTAAAGCCGCC
>MDTD01059510.1_pt1 | contig 14514 bp, 10 predicted proteins | sample 811221 | NCBI WGS metagenome assembly MDTD01 (sample SAMN05326646, study PRJNA326480) | marine metagenome | isolation source: seawater | place: Pacific Ocean: South West | collected 2011
TTAGCATATCCTATCTCAAAATATGCATAAGCTTTATCTGAAATATTTCTTTTTTGGAGATATTTGATAGCATCAGCTCCTTCCTGATCATTTAATTTGCTAATGAAATGGTCTTTTGAATACTTTAATATATCTTTTATTTCATCTAAATCCTTCGTAATTTTAGGATTATAATTTTTAAAATCAGAATAATTCACACCTATTTCTTTAGCTAAAATTTCTATAGCCTCTTTAAAATCAACAGAATGTATATGCATTGCAAAACTAATTGCATCTCCATGTGCTGAACAGCCAAAACAATGATAAAACCCTTTACTATCACTTACTGTAAAAGAAGGTGTTTTTTCATTGTGAAAAGGGCATAAACCTAAATAATCAGTGCCTTTTTTATTTAATTTTACTTTTTTTCCAATGTAATCTGATAAAACTATCTTATCACGAATTAAATCTACAAGGTTACTAGATGATTTCATTCTATTAAGAATTATCCTTCTAATTTATTTCTTAAAATTTGACTAACTTCGGCAAAATCACACCTGCCAGAATATTTTTTTTTAATTACAGAAATAACTTTACCCAAGTCTCTCAAAGAATCAGCACCTACTTCTTTGATAGTTTCCTCTATTATTGAAAGCAACTCTTTATCACTTAATTTAGAAGGCATGAACTTTTTAATTATTAAGATTTCCTTTTCTTCATTTTCAGCTAATTCTTCACGATTCGCTTTTTTATATATTTTTGAAGTCTCTAATCTTTGTTTAACCATTTTAGCCAAAATTTCTAATATTTCAGAATCAGCTATTTCACCATCTCCTCCCTTGCTACGGGAATTTAAATCTCTGTCTTTTATAGCTGTAATAATTAATCTTAAAGTAGATACTTTAACAGCATCTTTATCTTTCATAGCTTTTTGAAGCTCAATTTTAAAAGTGTTTCTCAGCATATTTTCAATCTACAATATATTAATTATATTATATTAATAGCAAAAATAAATAATTAAAAATTTATTATTGTTTTTATTTTAACTTTTCTTGACCTCAAACATTGATTTAGATATTGTGAATTTCCAGAAGTTATAAATTAATAAAACTAAATATTTACTAACTATACTGGAAATACCTTTTAGATGAATCTTAAACTTACGCCCTCATTAAACAAGTTCACATCTAAACATAATGCCATATTAATTTTAGAAAACGGAAAAATTTATAAAGGTTTAGGCCTTGGAAAAAAAGGCAAAACTATTGGTGAATTGTGCTTTAACACTTCTATGACAGGGTATCAAGAAATAATTACTGACCTTTCTTATGCTGATCAAATAATTAATTTTACTTTTCCTCACATTGGAATTACCGGAACAAATGATACAGATAACGAATCATTAGAACCTGCGGCAAAAGGAGTAATAATAAAAAACACTCTAACATCACCATCAAATTTTAGATCTCAAATAAGCCTTAATGATTGGTTAATTAAAAACAAATTAATTGGTATTCAAGGTATTGATACACGGTCTATTACCAATTTAATAAGAACTAATGGATATTTAAACGCAATGATAATAAACGGAGTTTCTAACGATATTGAAATTTCTAAAAACTTAAAAGAATTAAAATTATGGGAAGGCCTTAAAGGAAAAGATTTAGCCTCCAAAGTTAGCTGTAAAGTAGCCTATAAATGGAAAGACAAAAGTTTTTATAATAAAGATTATTATCAAATAAAAATGAATAATTTAAAAAAACACTCAAAGAAAAGCATTGTAGTTATAGATTATGGAGTAAAGCAAAATATCCTAAGATTATTAACTGATAGGAATTTTGATATTACCGTAGTTCCTGCTAATTCAACATTTGAAGAAATCATGAAACATAAACCTAAAGGAATATTTTTATCAAATGGCCCTGGAGACCCTATGGCAACAAGTAAAATTTCTAACCCTGTGCTAAAAAGACTATTTAAAACAAATTTGCCAATATATGGAATATGCCTAGGCCATCAACTTTTAGCAATAGCATTAGGAGCAAAAACAGAAAAAATGCTTAATGGTCATAGAGGTGGAAATCAACCAGTACAATCAACAAAAAATAATAAAGTAGAAATAACAAGTCAAAACCATGGATTTGTTGTTAAAAAAAATAATCTTCCAAAAAATATTGAAATAACATATTCGTCTTTATTTGACGGAGTTATAGAAGGAATAAAAGTAAAAAACAAACCTATTGTATCTGTTCAATATCATCCTGAAGCTTCACCTGGTCCTCAAGATACATATAGTTTTTTTGACTCATTTTATTTATCAGTAAATTCCCAAAAAAGTAAAATTAATGCCAAAACGTAAAGACATAAAATCTATATTAATTATTGGGGCTGGACCTATAGTAATAGGACAAGCTTGTGAATTTGACTATTCTGGCTCGCAAGCATGCAAAATATTAAGAGAAGAAGGTTATAGAATTATTCTGGTTAACTCAAATCCAGCTACTATTATGACGGACCCAGATTTTGCGGATGCTACATATATAGAACCAATTACTCCAAATATTGTTGAAAAAATTATCTTGAAAGAGAAGCCAAATGCTTTGCTTCCTACTATGGGCGGACAAACTGCTTTAAACACTGCAATGACTTTAGCTGAAAATGGTTTCCTAAAAAAACATAATGTAGAACTGATTGGAGCTTCCCTTGAAGCTATAAAAAAAGCTGAAGATAGAGATTTATTCAAATCAGCAATGAAAAAAATTGGTCTTTCTACACCAAAAGGTATTTTAGCTATCAATAAAGAAGAAGCATATGGGGCTCTAAAAGAGATTGGATTGCCTCTTATAATAAGACCTTCTTTCACATTAGGAGGAACTGGTGGTGGAATAGCGTATAATAATGATGAATTTGAGAAAATTGTTACTAATGGTCTAAACGCCTCTCCAGTAAATTCTATACTTATTGAAGAGTCAATTGTTGGCTGGAAAGAATATGAAATGGAAGTTGTCAGAGATAAAGCTGATAACGTAATTATAATTTGTTCCATTGAAAACTTAGACCCTATGGGAGTCCACACCGGAGATTCAATTACTATAGCACCTGCTATGACACTAACTGATAAAGAATATCAAATGATGAGAAATGCATCTATAGCAATTTTAAGAGAAATTGGGGTAGAAACAGGAGGTTCTAATGTTCAATTTGCTATAAACCCTGAAAATGGAAGAATGGTCGTAATAGAAATGAATCCTAGAGTATCCAGATCATCAGCATTAGCTTCAAAAGCTACAGGGTTTCCAATTGCTAAAGTTGCTGCAAGACTTTCAGTTGGATATACTCTTGATGAAATTAAAAATGATATTACTCAAACTACTCCTGCATCTTTTGAACCAACTTTAGATTATATTGTTACAAAAATTCCAAGATTTGCTTTTGAAAAATTTAAAGGAGCTGATAATTCTCTTACATCGGCAATGAAATCAGTAGGAGAAACTATGGCCATTGGTCGTAGTTTTCAAGAATCAATTCAAAAAGCATTAAGGTCTATAGAGACTGATTTGGATGGATTTAATGATATTGACATACCTGGCTATGATAAAAATAAAGAAAAAGAAACAATATATGCGGCACTTACAAAACCAACACCAGAAAGAATTTTATATATAGCCCAAGCTTATAGAGAAGGATTAAATACAAAAGAGATTCATTCTTTGTCTAAAATTGACCCATGGTTTTTAGAACAAATTAAACAAATTGTTGAAATTGAAAATTCTTTAATTAAGCATGGTAAACCAAAAAATTACGATGAACTTTTTTTATTAAAATCTAAGGGTTTTTCAGATAGAAGAATTGCTAAATTATTGAAGACAAAATCGAAAGATATAAAAAAATTAAGAGATAAATATAAAATAAGACCTATATATAAGAGAATAGATAGCTGTGCAGGTGAATTTGAATCTAAAACTCCATATCTTTATTCAACATATGAAAAAAATGAAGATGATTTTAGTGACGAAACTAATATTTCTGAAAGAAAAAAAATTATTATATTAGGTGGAGGCCCAAACAGAATTGGACAAGGTATTGAGTTTGATTACTGTTGTGTTCATGCAGCTTTTGCACTTTCTTCACAAAATTATGAAACTATAATGATAAATTGCAACCCAGAAACTGTGTCTACTGATTATGATACTTCACACAGACTTTATTTTGAACCTTTAACTGATGAAGATGTTATTGAAATTGTGTCAGCTGAAAATAAAAAAGGTAAATTATTGGGATGTATAGTGCAATTTGGAGGACAAACACCCCTAAAATTATGTAAATCTCTTGAAAAAGCAAATATACCTATAATTGGAACATCACCAGATATGATAGACTTAGCGGAAGATAGAGAAAGGTTCCAAAAATTATTAAAAAAACTTAAATTAAAACAACCTGCTAATGGCATATGTTTTAATTCAAAAGAAGCAAAAATTATAGCGGACAAAATAGGATACCCTGTTCTAGTAAGGCCTTCATATGTACTCGGCGGTAGGGCTATGGAAATAATTTATGACCCTAAGAACCTTGAAAATTATATAGATCAAATAGTATCTTTTTTTGGTCAAAACCCAATATTAATTGATAGGTTTTTATCTGATGCGATTGAAGTTGATGTAGATGTTATTGCTGACGGAAAAATATCCCACTTAGCTGGAATAATGGAGCATATTGAAGAAGCTGGCGTTCATTCAGGAGATTCTGCATGCGCTTTACCTCCTCATAGTTTATCAAAGAAAATTATTAATGAAATAGAAAGACAGTCCAAAATACTTGCTAAAGCTTTAAAAGTAATTGGCTTAATGAATATACAATTTGCAGTAAAAGGATTAGACACGAAAAAACCAACCATCTATATTCTTGAAGTAAATCCTAGAGCTAGTAGAACTATACCTTTTGTTGCTAAAGCTACAGGCAATCAATTCGCTGGTATAGCATCAAAAATAATGGCTGGTGACAGCTTAAAAAAGTATAAAATTAAAAGTTGGAATAATAAAAACAAAACTTCTGTAAAAGAAGCAGTTTTTCCATTTGGAAGATTTCCAGGCGTAGACACTATTCTAGGACCTGAAATGAAATCAACAGGAGAGGCTATGGGCTTGGCAAAAACTTTTGGAGAAGCATTTGCAAAATCTCAATTAGCTGTAGGTTCAAACTTACCTCTTAATGGGACTTTATTTGTTTCAGTTAAAGATTCTGATAAAAGTAAAATTATTCCATTATGTAAAAAAATGATTTCCTTGGGATTTAATATAATTGCTACAAGAGGAACTTCAGAATTTTTAATTAATAATAATATTGAAGCTAAAAAAATAAATAAAGTTAGTGAAGGAAGACCACATCTTGTGGATTCAATTAAAAATGGTTTAGTTCAAATCATATTTAACACTACAGAGGGTAAACAATCTATTGAAGAGAGTTTTTCTTTAAGGAGATCCGCTATTACAGCTGGCGTGCCATACTATACTACTGTTGCTGGAAGTAATGCAGCAGTAGAAGCCATTATAGCATTAAATAAAAATGAATTAACTGTAAAAGCTATTCAATCATATTAATTTTATTTAAATTAAAACTTATGTATAATTATAAAAATATTACTAGAGGAATATAAGATGGAAAAAGTTCTAATGACTAAAAAAGGATATGAAAACCTTGAATTAGAGCTCAAAATTTTGAAATCAGAAGAAAGGCCCAATATAATAAAAGCTATAGCAGAAGCTCGAGAACATGGAGACCTTTCCGAGAATGCCGAATATCATGCAGCTAAAGAACAACAATCGTTTATAGAAGGAAGAATTCTTGAATTAGAAGACAAATTAAGACGAGCTGATGTAATTGACCCACAAACAATAAATTCCGACAAAGTTGTTTTTGGAGCATCTATTACTCTTATTGATACAAATACTGATAAAGAGACTATATATCAAATTGTAGGCATTGATGAAACTAATGTTGATAAAGGTATGATTTCTATAAGTTCACCGGTGGCAAAATCTCTTTTAGGAAAATTTGAAGGAGATGTGGTTAGTGTTAAAGCGCCAGGTGGAATTATCAGTTATGAAATTTTACAAATTGAATATAAATAATCTACTGTTAACATATGAAATATAATAACAATATATGGCTATTAATAGATGATAGAAAAGGCAATACTTCCCAAATATATGGCATTGCAAAGCATATAAATTCAAAAAATATTATAGAAAAAAAAATTTTTTACAATAATTTGGCAAGCTTACCAAATATTTTTCTGTGTAAAAGTATTCCTCATGTTAAAAATAAATTTAAAAAACATTTTAAACCTCCATGGCCTAAATTAGTAATTGGCTGTGGAAGAAGATCAGCTCCAATAGGATTATGGATTAAAAAACAGAGTAAAGGGTTTTCTAAATGTGTTCAAATTATGTGGCCTAGCTATCCACATAAAAATATAGATCTAATATTTACTCCACAGCATGATAAAATTCCCAAAAAAAATAATGTTATAAATATATTTTCTTCACCTAATATTATAGATAATGAACTATTAAATCACGAATATTTAAAATGGAATGACAAATTTAAAAAACTTCCTAATCCCAAAATAGCTGTGTTATTAGGAGGAAATACTAAAAAACATGTATTTCAGCCTTTTCACATAATAAATTTAATGAACCAAATAAAACTACTATTAAAAAATAAAAAAGCATCTTTATTAATTACTACAAGCAGAAGAACCTCTTTAGAATGTATTGAAATGTTAAAAAAAGAACTCAAAAATTTTTCTAATGATATTATGTTATGGGAATATAAAAATAACAAAAATAATCCATATTTTGGTTTCTTAACTCATGCAAATTTAATTATAGTGACAGGAGATTCCGTATCACAATGTTCAGAAGCAGCTTCCACAGGAAAACCCTTATTAATATTTGCTCCAGAAGACATAACAATTAAAAAACATAAAGAATTTCATGAAAATTTATATAATAATAATGTCGCGAAAAAGTTAGAAAAGTTTAATATAAATGATATTGATAAATTAAAATATAAACCTATAAATGAATCTCTAAGAATTGCTAAAATTATAAATGAAAAATTTTTATAAAGTGTGAGAAATATTAATGTCTAAAAATCATCATAAAGTTATCATATTAGGTTCTGGCCCTGCAGGTTGTACTGCAGCTATATACGCCGCTAGAGCTGGATTAAACCCTTTATTAATAAGAGGTTTAGAACCAGGTGGCCAATTAACTATAACAACTGATGTGGATAATTACCCAGGGTTTGCAAATACCATTCAGGGCCCATGGTTAATGGAACAAATGGAAAAACAAGTATTATCTGTAGGAACTAATATTTTAAATGGTACTGTAATAGAATGTAACTTAAAAACTAATCCTTTTGAATTTACTTTAGACAATAAAGAAAAAGTTTCCTCGGAAGTATGTATTATTTCTACTGGGGCTTCAGCTAGGTGGTTAAATATACCATCAGAATTAAAATATAGAGGCTTTGGAGTTAGCGCATGTGCTACATGTGATGGTTTTTTTTATAAAAACAAAGAAGTATTAGTTATTGGAGGTGGAAATACTGCTGTAGAAGAGGCACTATTTCTTACAAATTTTGCATCAAAAGTTACATTAATACATAGAAGAGACAAACTAAGAGCTGAAAAAATTTTACAAGAAAAATTATTTAATAATAAAAAGATTGATATTATCTGGAATCATACTCTTCATGAAATCGTAGGAAAAGAATCACCTTTATTTGTTACTGATGCGTTAATTAAAAGTGTAAGTGATGGCAAAATTTCTAGTATTAGTGCTGATGGAATATTTATTGCTATAGGTCATGATCCAAATACAAAGTTATTTAATAATCAAATAATTATGGACAAAGACAATTATATTATTACTAAAGAAGACTCTACAAAAACTAATATTCCAGGTGTTTTTGCAGCTGGAGATGTACAAGACAAAGTATATAGACAAGCAGTTACCGCAGCTGGCCAAGGATGTATGGCAGCACTAGAAGCAGAAAAATTTCTTTCTTTAACAGATAAATCTTTATAGAATTAATTATGGATTGGGAAAAATTAAAAATATTCAGATTTGTTGCTCAAGAACAAAGCTTTACGCACGCAGGGTCTAAACTAAATCTTAGCCAATCAGCAGCTAGTAGACAAATAAAGAAGCTAGAAGAAGAATTGAATGTTATGCTATTTCATAGACATGCACGAGGATTATTACTTACTGAGCAAGGAGAAACACTTTTAAAATATGCTAATGAGATTTTTGATAAAATATCTTCCGCAGAAAATTCTTTAACAGTTAATAAAGAGGAACCCCAAGGCTCTCTTAGGGTCACTACAACTATTGCATTTGGCTCTGTCTGGCTAACAACACATATAAATGAATTTTTAGAAAAATATCCTGAAATTTCTCTCAGTCTAATTGTAAGTGATAGTGATCTTGATTTAGGAATGAGAGAAGCTGATATAGCCATTAGACTTTCTCCTCCTAGACAACAAGACCTTATTCAAAGGCACTTGCTAACAGGTCATATGGGAATATTTGCATCACATGAATATATAAAAAAACATGGAACACCAAGTTCAGTAAATGACTTATTAAATCATAGGATAGTAAGCTATGGAGAATCTTCTAATATTCCTTTTCCTGGAACTAATTGGTTAATTCATATGTTAAGTAAAATAGATGTAAATTTTCAGCCTATTTTAGAAATTAATAATATCGTAGGTATGGTAAGAGCAGTTGAAAGCGGAATAGGTATTGCAGCATTACCTACTGTAATGGTTAGAGAAATTAGCACATGTGAACAAATTTTAAAGGATATAGAAGGCCCTCCTATAGAAGCATTTTTTGTATACCCTGCGGAATTAAGGGCTACAAAAAGAGTAACTGCATTTAGAGATTTTATTTTAGAAAAAGTTAAAAATTTTGAATTTTAGTAATTTATCTATATAATTTTTCACTATTAGACATATCTTTATATAAACTATCTACCCATTCTCCATACCCATTGTATATTTCTGTATTACGATATCTTCCAGTGCCTATATCTTTTTCAACATTTTGCTTCCACCTAGGATGATGTACTTTAGGATTCACATTAGCCCAAAAACCATATTCTTTAGGAAGAATTTCTTCCCAGAAAGTAAGAGGCCTATTTTCTACAAAACTAAATGATATAATAGATTTTATAGACTTAAAACCATATTTCCATGGTAATAATAATCTTAAGGGAGATCCATTTTGATTAGGCAAATCTTTACCATATACACCAGTGGCTATGAAAGTTAATTCGTTATATGCTTCTTCTAATGTAATAACTTCAGTATAAGGCCAAGGATACCATGATTGCCTTTGATTAGGCGCAATATCAGGATCAAAAAATGTTTTCATAACTACAAATTTAGCATTTGATTTGGGATGAACAATATTCAATATTTCTTTAAAAGAAAAACCAATCCAAGGAACTAACATAGACCACGCTTCAACACATCTTAATCTATATATCCTTTCCTCTAAATTTACTTTTTTAAGCAAATCATCAATATCTATTTGTATTTCATTTTCCACAAGACCATCAATTTTAATATTCCATGGTGAAGTAACTAATTTTTTAGCTGCTCTTTTAATATTTTTTGTAGTTCCAAATTCATAATAATTATTATAGCTTGTGACTTTTGATTCTTCAGTAACTGAACGATCACTATCTATAAAATATTTATTATTGTTTACATAATTATATTTATAATTGTTATTTGCTAAAAGTGCTGAGCTATAAAAAAGAGGTATAGAGGCATAGCCCATACCTTTTAAAATTTTTCTTCTATTTAAATATGTATTTTCAGAAGCAATATCTCTATTGGGAGCTTTCCATTTATTAGGCTTATATTTAAGCACCTTTTTTATCCATTTTTTTTATATATATTGCTGTATCATGAAAAGCAGCACCTCCATTTGGAGGGACAGGATCAGAACCCACTAAAGTATTTATACCTTTTTTACCAATGAAACATTCACTTGGCCAAATACCTTCCACTACAACTACTCCCTGCTGTAAACCAGAAAATTCTTCAACGTGAATACAAACTTCTCCTCTTTTGTTACCTAAAACAACGATGTCATTTTCACATAAATTTAAATTTGTTATATCTATAGGATGCATTTTAACTTTAGGCTTTATCTCCTTTTTTTGCGAAGAACTTGTTTCAGTAAAAGAACTATTTAGATAATTATGAGCAGGAGCAGTAACTAAACGAAAAGGAAAATTCTTAGTTGTATGTTCTATATTATCTGCATAATCTGGATATTCAGGCATATCTTTATAATAAGGCCCTATTTCATTCCATTTTGCTTTAAAATGAAATTTTTTGTCAGCATGTCCAAAACCATTTATAAAATGAGAACTATTAAAATCAGGTTGAAGATCTTTCCAGCCATTTTTTTCTATATTTATTAAAGAACCATGATTGGATGATTTTAAAGTCCAATCAATAATCTCTCTTTCTGTCATTTCAAATCCTTTATGCTTTGCTCCTAGCCTTTTTGCTAATTCTTGCAATACATAATGATTAGATTTTGCCTCTCCTATAGGGTTTATTAATTTTGGACCAAATGTAATGTGCTGATGTCCTCCAGCTATATATATATCATCATGCTCTACAAAAGTTGTAGCAGGCAAAATAATATCTGCATACTTGGCAGTTTCAGTCATAAATTGTTCATGCACACAAACAAATAAGTCTTCTCTACTAAATCCTTTTCTGACTAGTGAACTTTCTGGAGCAACTATTAATGGATTAGTATTTTGTATGATCATTCCATAAACATTTTGACCATTTTCTAAAGCCTCTTTATCACCTGTTAATATACTTCCAATTCTAGACTGGTCTAACATTCTAATATTTGTATCTAAAACATCGAGGCCTTCTATAAGCGTTTTATCCATTTTATAAATATCTGCATTCTTATAAAATGCTCCGCCTCCTTCGTACTGCCATTTACCACAAACAGTCGATAAAGAGACTACAGCATGCATTGCAGATGCTCCATTTCTTTGACGCGCAAAACCATATCCTAACCTGGTATATAACCGCTTTGTTTGTCCAAATATTTTCGCAAAATCTTCAATCATTTGTATAGAAAGTCCAGTTATTTCTGAAGCCCATTTAGGAGTAAATTTACTCACATGCTTTTCTAAACCTATAGGGTCATCGGAATATTTGGACATGTAATCTCTATCAGCATATCCATCTCTAAACATAATATGAATTAGAGAGCACGCTAATGCACCATCAGTTCCAGGTCTAACTGGATAATGAATATCCGCTACTTTAGCAGTTCTATTTAAATATGGATCTACTACTAATAATTTTGCATTTCTTTCTTTTCTAGCCTTTTGTATATGTTTCATAACATTAACTTGAGTTGATGCTGGATTACTTCCCCAAACTAATATTACATCAGCAACTGCCATTTCTCTAGGATCAGGCCCTATAAACTTTCCTACTCCTGCTTTATAACCACTGTCTGTAATTGTGTTGCAAATAGTTGTATGTTCCCCAGAATACCTCATTACATGTCTTAGTCTATTTATGCCGTCTCTTTGTACTAATCCCATGGTACCTGCATAGTAATACGGCCAAATTGCTTCTGAACCATATTTTTGTTCTATAGATATAAAATTGTCAGCTACTTTGTCTAAAGCATCATTCCAAGAAATCTCCTTAAAACTTTTTGTTCCCTTATTTCCACAATTAATCATAGGTTTTAATAATCTATCTGGATGATGCGTTCTTTCAGAATATCTGCTTACTTTTGCACATACTACACCTGAAGTATAAGTATTCTTTTCTGCTCCTTTTACTTTATAAATTTTTTGCTTATCATGAGTTACCTCTAACGCACAAGTACTTGGACAATCATGAGGACATGCACTTATTGAAACATTTGTATCCATTTAAATATCCATTAATATTTTTTATAATAATCTTATCACAAAAATTAATTTTAACTCAAATTATTACATGCTCTCATAATTCTATTACAAGCATCTTGTAATACAGTATCGGAAGTTGCATAAGATATTCTAAAAAAAGGATCTAACCCGAAAGCATTCCCCGGAACAACTGCTACTCCCTCTTTTTCAAGTAAGAAAGAAGAAAAGTCCATTGAATTATTTATTACTTTGCCATCAGAAGTTTTTTTGCCTATTACTCCTTCACAAGAAGGGTATACATAAAAAGCTCCATTAGGAACTAAACAACTTATTCCATTACAATCATTAAGCATACTTACAACTAAATCTCTTCTAATCTTAAATTTTTCATTCCTCTCTTCTAAAAAATCATCAGACCCTTCTAGGGCTGCGAGGGCTGCTGCTTGACTTATTGATGAAGGATTTGAGGTTGATTGTGATTGCAACTTAGCCATAGCAGATATTAAATTTTTTGGCCCTCCTGCATATCCAATTCTCCAACCAGTCATAGCGTAAGCCTTTGAAACACCATTAACAGTTAGGGTTCTATCTTTTAATTCAGGGACTACTTCTGAAATAGTATAAAAATCATTATTATCATAGGTAATTTTTTCATATATATCATCGGACATAATATTTATATGGTTATATTTTTTTAATAAATTACCTAAAACAATTAATTCATTTTTACTGTACATTGAACCAGTGGGATTAGAAGGAGAATTTATAATTATCCATTTGGTTTTACTATTAATTTTTTTTTCTATGTCTTCTGGCAAAGCTTTAAAATTATTACTTGCTTTTCCTTGAACTATTACTGATTTACCTCCAGCTAGAGCAACCATATCAGGGTATGAAACCCAGTAAGGAGCTAAAATAATAACCTCATCTCCTTCATTAATTGAAGATAGAAAAGCGTTAAACAAAACTTGTTTGCCACCAACAGATATAATTATCTCATTTAAATTATATTCAAGATTATTATCTACTTTAAACTTTTCTATCACTGCTTTTTTTAGTTCTTGAGTTCCATCTACTGCTGTATATTTAGTCTGACCATTATTTATAGCCTCAATAGCAGACTTTTTTATGTGTTCTGGAGTATCAAAGTCTGGCTCGCCTGCACCTAATCCTACTACATTTTTTCCTTGAGCTTTTAATTCAGCAGCCAATTTAGTAACTGCCATAGTAGGCGAAGGTTTTATTAAAGACATTCTTTGGGCTATAATACTATTTTTATCAGTCATATTAAATTTATCCATACATATTCATGTTTAACATATATAATTTATTAGTTATAAATATATTTATATGTCTAATATCTTATAAAAAGTAAACATAATATTTAAAGGAGATAATTTTGAGCAAACCTATGATTTCAAAAAATATTCAAAACCTTGGTACAGAAAACGCATTTGTGGTTCTAGCTAGAGCGGAAGAATTATCAAGAAAAGGAAAAAATGTTATAAATTTAGGTATAGGTCAACCAGATTTCAAAACAGCTAATCACATAGTTGAGGCAGCAATTAAAGCTCTTAAAGACGGTCATCACGGATATACACCTGGAAATGGAATATTAGAATTAAGAGAAGCTATTACTGAAGATATATATATACGACATAAAGAAAAAATAAATCCTGATCAAGTAGTTGTTGTTCCTGGTGGTAAAGTTACTATGTGGCACTGCATTCTTATGTTTGGAGGAAAAGAAAATGAAATTTTATACCCCAATCCAGGGTTTCCCATATATGAAAGCGCAATAAATTATTCTGGAGCTAAAGCCATTCCTATTCCAATTCTTGAAGAAAATAACTTTTCTATTAATATTGAACAAATAGTTTCCCTTATAAATAATAAAACCAGTTTACTTATTCTTAACTCACCTGGAAATCCTACAGGAGGATTAATAAAAAAATCTGATTTAGATATTTTAGTGAAAAAATTAGAAGAATTTCCAAACTTATATATATTATCTGACGAAATATACTCACAAATATTATATGATGAAAATTATAACTCTATGTTAAAATATTCATCTATAAAAAATAGACTTATTATACTTGAAGGATGGTCCAAAACCTATGCAATGACAGGATGGAGAATAGGATATGGTATATGGCCATTAAAGTTAGCCGAAAAAGCTACTCGTCTAAATGTAAACTCAATCTCTTGTACTAACGCGCCAACGCAATATGCAGCTATTGCGGCCTTAAAAGGTCCTCAAGATCAAGTAAAAACTATGGTAAAAGAATTTAAAGAAAGGAAAGAACTTATAGTCAATATGACTAATAATATACCTGGGTTTTCTTGTATTACGCCAGAAGGGGCTTTTTATACTATGCCAAATATTAAAAAAACAGGCCTATCATCAAAAGAAATGGAAACCTTATTATTAGAGAAATTATATGTAGCATCCGTTGCAGGAACTAGTTTTGGAAGCTACGGAGAGGGTTATATTAGATTTTCTTATGCAAACTCAAAAGAAAATATAAAAAAGGCTTTAAA
>MDTD01153897.1_pt1 | contig 14513 bp, 15 predicted proteins | sample 811221 | NCBI WGS metagenome assembly MDTD01 (sample SAMN05326646, study PRJNA326480) | marine metagenome | isolation source: seawater | place: Pacific Ocean: South West | collected 2011
GATGTGGAAGCACGGTAACGTGTGTAGCTGACCAGTACTAATAGCTCAATTGGCTTGATTTATGCACTGAAAAAAATTTTATAACTATGAAAATTTGGGATATTGAAAATAATTTTTATTACAAATCTGATAAAAGTCGTATTAACAAAGTTGTTTCTCAATTTGAAATATTCAAAAAGAGTATTAAAATAAAAGGGGCAATAGTCGAGTGTGGTGTTTTTAAAGGAGCAAGTTTAATAAGATTTTTAACATTTAGAGATCTCTTAAAAAAATCAAAAAAAAGGACCATAGGTTTCGACCCGTTTGGTAGATTCCCAAAACAAAAATTTATTGATGATGTGAAATTTGCACATGCTCATGATAAAAGCTCAGGATTTGGTATATCACACAAAAAACTAAGAAATATTCTTAAAAAGAAAAAATTTAGTAACTTTAATTTAGTTAAAGGTAATATTTTTACCTCTTTGCCAGTGTTTTTAAAAAAAAATAAAAAATTCAAAATATCTTTTTTACATCTTGATATGGATGTTTATGCACCCACTAAATTTGCATTAGAAACCCTTTTCGATAAAGTATCAAAAAATGGTTTAGTATTAATAGATGATTACAATCAAGTAAAAGGCGCTACTAAAGCTACAAATGAATTTATCAAAAAAAGAAATCTCAAAATTAGCACTCTAGAATTTGATAAAAGATTGAATTTTATCATTAAAAAATAACAAACTACATTTAGTTTATTTCAAATATTTTTATCAACATATAGAAAAATTAGAAATTATTTATTTACAGTTCAACTTTTGAACACTATAAATGTTCAAAAATTGAACATATGACCGACGAAAACGATCAGTTTGCAGTATTACGAAAAATTGAGAGAAAACCAGAGTCTTCACAAAGAAAATTAGCAGAAGAATTAGGTTTTAGCTTAGGAAAACTTAATTATTGTCTCAAAGAACTTCAAAAAAAGGGCTGGGTTAAAATAGAAAATTTTAAAAAAAAAGACAATAAGATAAGCTATTTAAAATACATCATAACGCCAAAAGGCATCTCTTACAGAACTAAACTTACGATAGATTTCATGAAGAAAAAAATGAAAGAATACGATGAGTTAAAACAAGAACTTAAAACTATTAACGGCGAAAAAAAAGATAATGTGGACAATAATTAAAGTAGATAAAAAAAAAATAAATTTTTTTAAAGAGGATTTGAAGAAAAAAATCGGTTCTAAGTTTAAAATTTATAATCCCAAGTTAATTACTCAGAAATACAAAAATAATAAATTAATAAATAAAGAATTTAATCTTCTAGGAGACTATCTTTTTTGTTATCACGAAGATTTTAGTAATAAATTTACAATAAATAATTTACAATTTGTAAAAGGTTTGAAATATATCCTTAATGGATTTACACAATCGCAAAATGAAATTATAAATTTTATAAATAGGTGCAAAGACTCTGAGGATAAAAATGGATATTTATCATCGGATTTTTATAGTTTAGAAAACAATATGAACTATAAGTTTTCCTCAGGTCCTTTCGCAAATACGATTTTTAAAATAATCAATTTACAAAAAAATAAAATTGATATTTTGATGGGTAACATTAAGACCACTATTAATAGAAAAAGGTATTTAATTAGCCCAGTTTAAAAAAATTAAAATGATAAAAAATACTTGTAAGAGCAGACTTTTACAAAGTGCGGAGCTTTGCCCAAATTATTATATTTAATATATGACCCAAAAACAAGTTGAGTTTTTAACTCCAGAAAAAAATAACCACATTATTGTTCCCGAGTATCTAAAGGAGTGTTACTTAGATACAAAACATCTACTTTTGCCAAAAAATTTCTTTTATAAAAAACTTTTAATTTTTCTTCACATTAAAATTATAAGAAAAATCAAAATAATATTATATTTTTTTTTAAACAACAAAATCGTATTTAAGCTTCCACAACACAAAAAATTGGTAGTATTTGACGATGAAAATTTTGAAGTGTTAAAAAAAATCATAGATAACAATAACTATTTTTTACTAAAAACAAGAATAGAAAAAATTGATAAAATTTACTTATCAAAAGAAATAATTTTTTATCTAATAAAGAATTTTTACAAAAGATCTTTAAAGGAAAATTATATTAAAATCTTGTTGGAAAAAATAAACCCTAAAACGGTTATAACTTTAATAGATAATTCTGTTGAGTTTTTCAAAATTTCGAAGTTATTAAGTAATAAAATTAAGTTTATTGCAATTCAAAATAGCCAAAGATATGAGTTTCACGCAAATAACAAAGACTTAAATATTCCAAATTATTTTGTTTTTGGTGATTATGAGGTTGATCTTTTTAAAAAAAAAAATGGTGTTGGAAATATTAAAGCAGTGGGATCAATCAGTGCTGCAGTTGCAAAAAAAAAATTCAAGGAAAAAAATCAAAATATTCATACTACTAAGTATGATATTTGTCTAATATCAGAACCAAGATTAAAATTAAATCGAGATTTTCAAAGAATTCATAAAGAATTCAATGTTAAAGAAAAAATGGGATTAATAGCTGAATATACAATTCGATATTGCAAAGAATATAATAAGAAATTCATTTTTTCTGGAAAAGCAGACACGGCAAGTTTAAACTTTCAAAAACAGGAAAAATTATTTTATCAAGAAGTGATTAAAAATAAGAATATCCAAATTTCATTTAACGATAAAAAAAAATTTGAACAATATAAAAATATTCAAGACAGCAGTTTAATTATTGGCATGTCATCTACAATGCTTAGAGATGCCTTTGAATTTAGAAAAAAAATTTTAATATGCAATTTTATAGATCACAATGACAGTAGACCACCATCTAATGGGATATGTGTGTTAAATAGCGCAAATTATGAATCATTTAGAAGTAGAGTTACTGAAATTTTATCCCTAGATTACGAAAGCTATTTATCAAAAATTGAAAAAGCTAGCAGTTTTTACAACATGCATATTGATACTTTGGATTTTCTAAGAAATGAAATCAAATAGAAAAAGAATAAGTTTAGTAACAGGTTGTGCTGGTTTTATAGGTTTTCATACCACTATAAAATTATTACAAAATGGATCAACCGTTGTAGGAATTGATAATTTAAATAACTATTATGACAGATCTTTAAAACAAAGTAGATTAAATGAAATACGTAATTATTCAAAAAAATATAGAAAAAAATTCTTTTTTTTTAAATATAACATTAATGATATTTCATCGATAAGAAAAATATTTAAAAAATTCAATTTTGAAAAAGTTTTCCATTTAGCCGCTCAAGCAGGAGTAAGAAACTCTATCAAAAATCCCTACGACTATTTTTCAACTAATTTATTTGGATTTTGTAATATCTTACAAAACTGCAAAACTTACAATGTTAATCATCTTATATTTGCTAGCTCGAGTAGCGTTTATGGAGGAGAAAAAAAATTTCCATTTAATGAAACGACTTCAACAGCTAATCACCCGATACAACTTTATGCTGCAACTAAAAGATCTAATGAAGTTATAGCTCATAGCTATTCACATCTATTTAAAATGAAAATTACTGGTTTACGATTTTTTACAGTTTATGGACCATGGGGAAGACCTGATATGGCAATATTTAAATTTACTAAAAAAATTTTAGAAAAAAAAGTTATTGAAATTTATAATCGCGGTAATCATTTTAGAGATTTTACTTATGTAGATGATATAGTTAATGGAATAATCAAAGCATCTAAGAGAAAAAACTTAAAAAAAAATAAAGATAAAGCTAATTTAGAAATACTAAATATCGGTTACGGCAGGCCCACAAAGTTAATGGATTGTATTAATATTCTAGAAAAAAATTTAGGAATAGTAGCAAAGAAAAAATACTTAAAATTACAAAAAGGCGATATGCATAAAACTTTTTCAAATAATAACAAAATCCTTAAAACGCTAAAATATAAAACCTCAATAAATTTAGGCGAGGGAATAAAAAGATTTGTTCTGTGGTATAAAAATTATTATAATAAATAGTTATGAACAAAATTAAGATTATCGCAGAAATTGGTTGGAACCATATGGGAAACATGAAACTTGCAGAAAAAATGATTAAATCTGCCGCAAATAATGGAGCAGATTATTGCAAATTCCAGACTTGGTCAGTTGACAACTTAAAATCAGGACCATGGGATAATGACGGGAGAAGAGAAATTTATGAAAAAGCACAGCTTAGTTTTAAAGATCACATAAAACTAAAAAAAATCTGTCTCAAAAATGGAGTAGGTTTTTTTACATCTCTATTTAATATAAATGATGTTTCCATGTTAAGAAAAATAAACAAAAGTATTATTAAGATACCTAGTCATGAAATACACAATCGAGATTTAATTAAAAAATGCCTTATAAATTTTGATAAAGTCTTAATATCTACAGGAGCAGCTAAGTGGAGAGAAATTAAAAAAATTGTAAATATGAAAAATTATAAAAGCAAAGCAATAATGATGCACTGTGTGTCAAGTTATCCTTGTGAAACAAAAAACATAAATTTACCAAGAATTAAGGCTCTTCAAAAAATTGCTAAGGACGTAGGATATAGTGGCCATTATTTTGGTATAGAAGATGCCATAGGCGCAATGAGTAGAGGATGCACTTACATTGAAAAGCACTTTACTATTAATCGAAAATTACCTGGTAGAGATAATAAATTTGCTTTACTTCCAAAGGATTTAAAAGAACTTTCAAAATTTAGAAACCTGTTTAATCTCATGAACATTGATAGAGGACTTGATTTACAAAAATGTGAAATGAGCACCTATAAAGACTATAGAGGCAGGTGGAGTAAGTAAACAACCAGATCTATAAATGTATATCGGCTGTGATTTATTTTCTAGTTCTATTAAGTTCCAAAGAATAGATAAGCTCACATTATCTAAAATTAAAAAAAAGATAAAATCAGATAAAATTATCGAAGTTATTCCTGAGAAAAGGGAGCAAAAAAATTTAGATAAAGTAGAAATTTATTGGGGTAACAGAATTAATTCAAATTTAATAAAAAAAATGCCGAATCTAAAATGGATACATTTTGCTTCGACTGGAATAAATAAGGATATTTATGAGCAAATTAAAAAGAAGAAAATTAAAGTAACGAACACACAAAATTTGTATAGTAGTGCAGTTTCAAGCACTGTTCTAAGCTTTATTTTTTCACTAGCTAGAGGGACACATTATTGTAATTTTTTAAGAGCAGAAAAAAAATTAAATAGATTTCATTTTGATAAAATCTCAAATAGCATACAGGATGTTTATTTCCAAAGTATTTTAATTGTCGGATTAGGAGAAATAGGTAATAAAATTGCTAAGGTTTGTAACTCTTTAGGCATGGAAATTTTTGCGATTAAGAAAAAAAGTGTCATGAAAAAACCTAAATACGTTAAAAAAATTTTTCAATTAAAAAAATTAAAAAAAGCTGTTTCAGGAAAAGATTACATCGTTAACCTTTTGCCTGTAACAAATAAAACCAAGAATATATTTAATAAAAATATATTTAACTCAATGAAAAAAAATTCAATTTTCATTAATGTTGGAAGAGGTGGAACCGTAAATGAAAGGGATTTGTTAAAAGTGTTAAAAAAAAATAGAATCTCTGGCGCTGGTCTAGATGTAATGGTTAATGAACCAATAAGTATGAAATCTTCATTTTTGAAACTTAAAAATGTAATTATAACCCCTCATATTGCGGGTGTAACAAATAATTTTTGGGATAAACAAATATCTCTATTTTTTGAGAATTTGATAAGATATAAAAGAAACTCAAATCTTCAATATTTAAAAAATTTTTCAAATATTAAAGAAGGATATTAAATAATTTAAATTTTTTAATTTGGTAATGAAAAAAAAAATAAAAACTAAAATTACATTTATTATTAGGACTAAAAATGAGGAAAGATGGGTTGGACATGCAATACAATCTATTTTAGATAGAGTATATAGACCTGAAATTCTTATCGTTGATAACAATTCAACTGACAAAACTTTAAAAATAGTAAAATATTTTATGCATGACCCCCAGCTAAAAGATGAATCTGATCATCCGAGCGGAAAAAATTACACTGATCTTAAAATTTTAAAAATAAAGGATTATACACCTGGAGCTGCTTTAAATTACGGAATTAAAAATTCTTCGAATGATATTGTTGTAATCATGTCTGCCCACTGTGTACTTAAAAAATTTAATTTTGAAAAAATTTCAAAGGATCTAAAAAATTTTGCATGTATTTTTGGAAATCAAAATCCTATTTGGGAAGGGAAAAAACTTACAAAGCGTTACATTTGGAGTCATTTCATTAACAAAAAAGTCGAAAATATGTTTTCAAAACTAGAAGATAGATATTTTATTCATAACGCCCTAGCTATTTATAATAAAAAGATATTAAGAAAATTTCCATTTGATGAAAAACTTTTGGGTAAAGAAGATAGATACTGGGCAAAAAAAATAGTAAAAAATAAGTTAAAATTTCTTTACGACCCTTCTCTAGAGGCTGATCATCATTATACTGATGGCGGCAGCACTTGGAAAATAGAGGGTAAAATTTAATTACTTACAATTCCTTATAGATGTGGAAAAATATTGACGAGAAAATTGTCTCTGTAAAAAGTTATTGTCTTTCCTCGAAGATAATAGAAGGCAAAATTTTGGGCCAGCAAAGTCTAACTAAATCTTTTGGATTTATTGAAATAGAGTCTGAAAGTGGGAAAAAAGGCTACGCAGAAAGTTATGCTGGTGTTTATGTTACAGATTTGATTTCACATACTGTTGAATTTCTTAAAAAAAAATTAATTGGAAAAAAAATTGGCGATTTAAATCTATTTAATGATTTGAATAACATTCCGCTAATCGCGAGAAATGGCCTAATAAAAAGTGTTATTGGATCTTTGGAAAACGGAATCTGGGATCTAAGGGGAAGAATTTTAAATAAACCAGTCGTAAAATTAATCAAGCAAGAGAGAGATAAAATTAAATGTTATTCAAGTGGAGGATCAATTTCAATGAATAAAGTTCAAATTGAAGAGGAGATAGAACAAATATTAAAAAAAGAATTTAAAGCATACAAAATGAGAGTTGGTTTTCAGTCTTGGAAAAATGATTTGGAGCGGGTTTCTAAAGCAAAAGCTAAACTCGGTAAATCAGAATTGATGATCGATGCAATAATGGGAACAATTGTACCCGGATGGAATTTAAAAGAAGCTAAAATGAAAATTAATAATTTAAAAGACTTTAAACCTACCTGGATTGAAGAACCTTTGCATCCATCTAAACTAAAGGAATATTTTGAATTGAAAAAAAATATAAGTATACCAATAGCTGCAGGAGAGGCTTATAGTGGAAAACTAGAATTTGATTACATTATTGATAATAACCTAGTAGATTTCCTGCAATTTGATTGTACGCATTCTGGTGGATTAGAATTTTGTAAAGAATTATCTTCTAAAAGTAAAAAAAAGAAAATCAAAAACGCAATTCATGTTTGGGGAAGTCCTCTAGCATTATCATCAAATTTAAATTTAGCTTTGTCTTTAGATAATTTATCTTTTTTTGAGTGTCCTCATATTAAATTTGAAATTTCTAATTACTTGGAAAATAAACATATTACTTTTAAAAACGGATTTGCAAGTTTAGATGACACGCCTGGATTTGGGGTCGAAATAAGTGACAAAATTAAGGAGAAATTCAATTTTGTAAAAGGGACAGATTTTAATCTTAAAGGATGAAAAAAAAATTAAATATACTTGGAGTTATACCTGCCAGAGGAGGTTCTAAAGGAATTAAAAAGAAAAACATTACTAAAATTTTAGGCAAGCCTTTAATCTATTATACAATCAAAGCAGCGAAAAAATCAAAAATTATTTCGGATTTAATAGTCTCAACTGACTCCAAAGAAATTGCAAAAATTTCGAAAAAAATTGGAGCAGATGTTCCATTTATAAGGCCCAAGTCTTTAGCTACAGATAAAACTCAAACTTTGCCAGTCATAAAACACGCTTTAAAAAAAATTGAACTAAAAAAAAAAAAAATTTTTGATTATATTGTTTTAATACAACCAACTTGTCCCCTTAGAACATCAAAAGATATAGATTTATCTGTTTTAAAACTTATAAAATCAAAATTTCATTCTATTACTAGTATTACTGATGTTGGAGCTAATCATCCATATAGAATGAAAATAATTAAAAACAAGAGGTTAAAAAATTTTATTAATCAGGGATATGAAAACATGAAACCGAGACAAGAACTTAAAAAGGTGTTCATTAGGAATGGAGCAATATACGCGTTTAAAAGATCAGTTCTTCTTAAAGAAAAGTCTTTAGTCTCAAAAAAAAATTTACCTTACATCATGCCTAAAGAAAGATCTATCAACATTGATAGCCATGAAGATTTATTACTAGCTAAATTTTATTTAAAAAAATCTTATTAATAATAATGATATCTAAATTATTTAAAGTTTTATCAAAAAAACAAATAAATCTTTTTTTCCTTTTTATCTTATTTTCATTAATAACTATGGCTTTGGAAACTTTAGGCATAGGATTGATTATTCCTTTTGCTCAATCGTTGATTGGGGAGGGTATAAATGATAACTTAATTTTATTTTTGAAAAAATTTGGAGTCTCCCCAGAAAATAAAATTGAACTTATAACAGTCTTTATTTCTATAATCGGCCTTGTTTACACGCTAAAAGTTTTATACCTCACTTTTTTTTCATATGCCCAAACAAAATTTTTAGCTGATTTAAGAGTTGAACTTTCCGATAGTCTTTACAAAAAGTACTTAAATAATTCTTTTCAGTTCCATTTAAACAATAATTCAGCAAAATTAATTAGAAACTTAGATGAAATTAGTTTGGTAGTTGCATTAATTCAATCATTAATTATTACTATTACAGAAAGTATAATCTTTTTTGGAATAGCTATACTAGTGGTTTGGTACGAACCTGTTGGATCTGCTGTTGTAATATTATTTTTTGGTTTATTTGGCTTTTTATTTTTTTATTTTGTTCAAAAAAAAGTTAATAAATGGGGGAAGATTCGACAGATACATTCTGGTTTAAAATTTAAATTTATTAGCGAGGGATTTAGATTAATAAAATTTGTTAAAATTTTTCACAAAGCTAAAGAGTTTATTAAAATCTATACCAATAATAATAAGATAATCAATGAATGTGAAATTAAACAAAATTTTACAGACTCTCTTCCTAGGCTGTGGCTTGAATGGCTCATAATAATTGCGTTTACTTTGTTAATTTTCACAATGATTTTTATAGGCAAAGAAACAAGTTATATCGTCCCCTTACTAGGTCTATTTGCAGCTGCATCCTATAGAATTATGCCTTCATTAACTAGAATAATGAATAATGTTCAAAAAATAATTTATAATAAGCCTGCTCTCAATGCTGTATATGACGAATTTGACAAAAATCAAAATCATCTTTTAAGTGAAAACAACATTACAAAAAGTTTCAATTTTAAAAAAAGTATAAAATTAAAAAATTTAGAATTTAATTATTCTGGGTCAGATAGAACAATTTTAAAAAATTTAAATCTTACAATTAATTATGGCGAAACCATAGGATTGGTTGGTGAAAGTGGTAAAGGAAAAACAACGCTTGTAAATATTATCTTAGGTTTATTAAAACCTTCAAAGGGTGAGATTCTTGTTGATGAAACTAACATTGAGGATAATCTTCAAAACTGGCAAAAAAAAATTGGATATGTATCTCAAGATATTTTTTTATCTGACGATACAATAAAAAAAAATATAGCATTTGGCTTAGCAGATAAAGATATTGAAAAAGAAAAAGTAAATAAAGCTATAGTCAACTCTAATATAGATAGTTTCATTAATAATTTGGAAAAGGGAATTGAAACATCAATAGGCGAATTTGGTGATAAAATTTCTGGTGGACAGAGACAAAGAATAGCGATTGCGAGGGCCTTTTATAATAATCCTGAAGTTTTGATACTTGATGAATTTACTAATTCTTTAGATCATATTACTGAAAGCAAAATAATTGAAGAAATAAACAATTTTAAGAGGAAGAAAACAATTATTATTATTGCCCATAAAATCTCAACATTAAAAAACTGCGATCGAGTTTTTAGGCTTCAAAATTCAAACATAGAAGAGATACAAAATTTTAATGAAAAATAGAATATTTATAGCAGGTGGAGGTGGTTACATTGGAACAGTTGTTTCAAAACATTTTTTAAACAAAGGATATAAAATTGATTGTTTAGATAACTTTATTTATAAAAATTCCTTTTCAATAGACGAACTTAAAAAAAACAATGATTTTAAATTGATATATGGCGATTTAAGAAATGAAAAATTATTAAAAACATCTATTATAAATTGTGATGCTTTAATCATTTTAGCGGGATTAGTTGGTGACCCGATAACTAAAAAATATCCGTCACTGTCTACAGATATTAATTTAAATGCAACAAAAAAATTAATTGATATTAGTATTCAAAATAATTTAAAAAAAATTATCTTTGTTTCAACTTGTTCAAATTATGGTTTGAGCGAAACTGATGAGCTGCTGGATGAAAATGCTCCATTAAAACCTCTTTCATTATACGCCAAACATAAAGTTGAAATTGAAAAATATATACTCTCATTAAAAAACACAAAAAATTTTCATCCAACTATATTAAGATTTTCAACTGCATTTGGTTTATCTCCACGTATGCGTTTTGATTTAACAATTAATCAATTTACAAAGTCAATTTTTTTAAAAGAAAAATTTGAAGTTTTTGATTCTAATACCTGGAGACCATATTGTCATGTAAAAGATTTTGCTTTGGCACTTGAGAGAGTTTTAGAAGCAGATCAAAAGAAAACAAGTTTTGAAGTTTTTAATGTTGGAGGAGATAAAAATAATTTTACAAAAAAGCAAATTACTGAAACAATTTTAAAAATAATTCCAAATAATGATAATGTCTCTTTTACAAATAAAATATTTGACCCAAGAAATTATCGAGTTGATTTTTCAAAAATTAATCAAAAATTAAATTTTGAAATAAAATACAGCGTAGAAGAAGGAATTGAGGAAATTATACAACATTTGAAATCATACAAAAAAAAATAACTGGTTTAGATCAAAACTTGTACGGAAACTATATTATTAAATTATGAGTAAAAAAACCATTAACTTAATCGTATCAAAAATAAGATCTGTAATAGGTAAAGGATCTCATCAATTGCATGAACCTTTATTTTTAGGAAATGAAAAAAAATATGTAAGAGACACAATTGAAAAAAATTTCGTTTCGTCTGCAGGAAAATACGTTGATAAATTTGAACATAAATTTAAGGATTATGTTAAAAGCAAATATGCAGTTGCGGTTGTTAATGGTACACAGGCATTATTTATTTCTTTAAAAGTGTGTGGTGTTTCAAGAAACGATGAAGTATTGTTGCCAGCATTAACGTTTGTAGGTACAGCTAATGCAGTAAGTTATTTGGGAGCTAAACCTCATTTTATTGATTCTGATATATCAACTCTAGGGGTGGACTGCTTAAAACTAGATAATTATCTTAAAAAAATTACAAAGATTAAAAATGGCAAATGTATAAATAAAATCACAGGAAATAAAATTAAAGCTATAATTCCTGTTCACGTATTCGGCCACCCAAGCGATATTGAAAATATCTTGTTAATTGCAAAAAAATATAAATTAAAAGTAATCGAAGATGCTGCTGAGGCTTTAGGAAGTTATTATAAGAAAAAACATTTAGGTACTTTTGGGGAGATAGGTTGTTTTAGTTTTAATGGTAATAAGATAATTACTACTGGAGGAGGTGGTATGGTTGTTTCTAATAAAAAAAATTTAGCAAAAAAAATAAAACATTTGACTACAACAGCAAAATTAAAACATAGGTGGGAATATATTCATGATGAAGTTGGTTTTAATTTTAGAATGCCCAATATTAATGCAGCTCTTGGTCTTGCACAAATGGAAAAAATTAATATTTTTTTAAAAGCTAAAAGAGCACTTTTCAGAAAATATCAATCAGTTTTTAAAAATATTAAGGAAATTTCTATTTTTAAGGAGCCACCAAACTCTAAAAGTAATTATTGGTTACAAACAATTATTTTAACTCCTAAATTTAAAAAAAATAAAGATTTATTAATAAAAAAATTACATGGAAAAAAAATTTTTTCAAGACCTGTTTGGAAGTTGCTCTCTGAACTTAAGCCTTATAAAAAATGTTCAAGAATGAACCTTTCTGGATCAAAAGAAATTTATGAAAGATCAATAAATATCCCAAGTAGTCAATATTTAGAATTAAAATAATTTATGAAAGAAATATTATTAATTGGAAGTGGAGGCCACTGTTTATCATGTATAGATGTGATTGAATTAGAAAAGAAATTTAAGATTATAGGTTTGGTTGATAATTTAAATTTAAAATCGAAATTTGGATATAAAATTTACCCTGAAAGAGATTTAAAAAAACTTTCTAAAAAAATTAAATATGCCTTTATTACGGTTGGCCAAATAAATAATTTTAAGATTAGAAAAAAACTATTCAAAAAAATTGAAATGCATGGATTTAAAACTCCCTCGATATTTTCTCCTTTATCATATGTTTCCAAAAGAGCAAAAGTTGAAAAAGGTTCAATTATAATGCATGGTTCAATTGTTAATGCTGGCGCTATTATAGGAAAAAATTGTATTATTAATAACAAAGCATTAATCGAACACGATGTGATAGTAAGAGATAATTGTCATATATCTACTAATTCAACATTAAATGGAGAGGTGGTAGTAGGTAATAATTCATTTATTGGAAGCTCTTCAGTAGTTAAACAAAAAATTAAAATTGGTAAAAATTGTTTTATAAATGCAAATATATTTATTGACAAAAATTTAAAAGATAATTCAAAAATTTATGAGTAATAAAACGATAGTTATTGCAGAAATAGGCGTTAATCATAATGGTAACGTTGTATTAGCAAAAAAACTTATTGACTTAGCAAAAAAATCAGGCGCAAATTATGTAAAATTTCAAACATTTAAAGCACAAAATTTAGTATGTAAAAATACAAAAGCTGCAGAATATCAAAATCGAAATCTTGAAAAAAAAGATAGTCAATATAATATTCTTAAAAAATTAGAACTATCAGAAAATGATTACAAATCACTATTAAAATATTCACGAAAAAAAAAAATTAAATTTCTTTCTAGCCCTTTTGATTTAGAAAGCCTAAACTTACTCTATCGTCTTAAAATATTTGACATTAAGATAGCTTCTGGAGAAATAACGCATTATATTTTTTTGAAAAAGTTAGCGAAATTTGCAAAAAAAATTTTCTTGTCTACTGGCATGTCGACAATCGAGGAAGTATCAAAAGCAATCAATATTCTTATTAAAAATGGTATGCCAAAAAAAGACATAGTAGTTTTACACTGTCACACAAATTATCCGACCCAGCTAAAAGAGGTGAATTTGTTAGCTATGAAAAGCATGAAAAAAAAATTCAAAATAAATGTAGGTTATTCTGACCACACAGAAGGGGAAGAAACCGCCATCGCTGCAGTAGCACTCGGAGCAAAGGTGATAGAGAAGCACATTACTTTAAATAAAAAAATGCGTGGTCCAGACCATAAAGCAAGTATGGAACCCGAAAATTTCATCAAATATGTAAAAGCTATAAGAAAAACAGAGACCTTATTAGGATCTAAAATTAAAAAACCTACCAAGGTTGAGCTGAAAATAAAAAAAATTGTAAGGAAGTCAATTGTTGCGAAAAAACTAATTAAAAAAGGAGAAATTTTTTCACACTTAAATATTATTTGCAAAAGACCCGAGGGAGGTATTTCCTCTATTTATTGGGACAAAGTAATAGGTAAGAAATCTAAAAAAAATTTCAGGACTGATCAATTTATAACATTAAAATGAAAATTTGTTTTGTAACAAGCACCAGAGCTGATTTTGGGTTATTAAAAAACATTATAACCAAAGCAAAACACGAAAAAAAGTTTAGTACAAAATTAATCGCTTCAGGCACTCACTTCTCAAAAAAATTTGGTTCAACTTTTGAAGAAATTAATCAAAATAAAATAAGTATAGATAACAGGATAAATATTAATAATATTTTATACGGCCGAGAGAGTGTCACAAATACAATGGCAAAATGTTTAAGCGAGTCTAACAAAATATTCAAAAAAATGAGACCTGATTTACTTATAGTTTTAGGGGACAGATATGAGATCTTAGCTTTTGCTCTATCAGCATATATTTTAAGAATACCTATCGCGCACATCCATGGTGGAGAGGTAACTAAAGGAGTGTTAGACGATGCATTTAGACATTCTATCACTAAACTATCTCATTTTCATTTTGTTGCAAACAACACCTATAAAAAGAGGGTCATACAACTCGGTGAAAACCCAAAACATGTTCATGTCGTAGGTGGCTTAGGAGCAGACAGTATTTTTCAAACAAAATTTCTTACAAAGAAAGAAA
>MDTD01144762.1_pt1 | contig 14509 bp, 11 predicted proteins | sample 811221 | NCBI WGS metagenome assembly MDTD01 (sample SAMN05326646, study PRJNA326480) | marine metagenome | isolation source: seawater | place: Pacific Ocean: South West | collected 2011
AAATTTTTAATTTTATGTTTTTTTCTTATATATTCCCACTCTTTAATTACCTGTATAACGTTTGAACTTAACGAAACATTTTTTCTATTGTAATTATAATGTCTACCAAATGTTTTCTTAACTTTCACTTGGGAATATATTTTTACTAAAAACTCTGTATCATAAACGATTTCACAAATCTCATCAAATAACTTTGGCTTTGAAAATTTTCTAATAAACTTCAATTTTATAATCATACTTCCTAAACCTATTGGGTGCCAATACAAAAGTCTTGGATAGTCATAATGACTTAAAAATTTAATTATCTTATTAGGTAAATGCATATATCCTTGACAAAAAATTATGTCTGTTGATGGTGTATTTTTTTTAATTAAGTGATTTAACCAATTTGGGTGCCACCAATCATCAGAATCACAAAAAGCTAAAAAGTCGTTTTCCTCTGCTTTTGACAATACAAATTGCACAGCTAAATTTCGACATTGAACAAGAGACTTATTCGAAGGGGCCTTTAAAAATTTATAATTCTTTAAGTTATAATTTTTAATAAGTGATCTTAAAATATTGGGACTCTTGTCAGAACTTGAATGATTAAACAATACAAAGAAGATATTTTTATAATTTTGTTTGATTAAACTTTCAAAACATTTTTTTAATGTTTTAGAAGAGTTTCTAAAATTTATTATCAAATAAACTTTACTTTTATTACTCATTCATTAATTTTGTTCATCAATTAATTGTTTTAAAATTTTAGCAGATTTTTTTGGTGTCAAATTAATGCTATATTTTTCCATAAATTGACTTATGTCCTTTGAGGTAATTGAAGTATTTAGATCATTTTTTACTTCATCAATTAAATAATTTTTAAATTGATCAAATTTTAATTGAACATTTCTTGAAGAAGCAAATGTTTCTATTATTGATGTTGATAAATATGTTATATATACATTATCGTAAGAGTCTATTGGATTTCCTTTTTCTATATATCCTGGTATTAAATTATTAAATTTTATATTTTTTTTTTTTAACATTGTTTTATAAAATTTAATATCAATAGATTTACATCTTAAATTAACGTTATTATTAAATTCATTACATAAAAGTTTTATATAATCAAATATCTCATCCTTTCTCCTTAAGAACTCTTGTTTTGTCTCGGACCAAAAATTTGAAATTGGCAGAGGATTGTCGCGGTAAGGAACTTGGGGCAAAAGTATTAAATTTTCATTTCTAATATTGACACCTGCTCTACTAGAATACATGCAACCAAAAGGATAATTTCTCTCAAAATTTAATTTCTTTCCGAAAGTTAAATATATATCGCTGATTTTTTTTTCGTATTCTGTTTGATAAGCATATTTTACCAGTCCATTCATAAAACCACATTGCACATTGATAATTTTACAATATTTAAGTTTAGCAAAGGATAGATATAATCTATTTTTAATATCATAAATTGAATGTGCATTAGTCAATAGCACATTTGGATAGTTTTCATTAAACATAATTTCAAAATTATTGATTAAAAAATTTATTTCACTAAGTATTCTTACATCACTAAAATCAGGCAAAGCTTTTTTTAACAATTTTAATGAAACAAGTTTATTTTGGCTAATTGTTAAATTACAGTTTAAATTCAAATTTTCAAATTCAATATTTTTTTTTGCTTCATCTTCATAAATTTGGTGACGTTTGAAAAATGAAGCATTTACAATTTTTTTTTTAGGTAAAGATTTAATATCTATAAATTGGGATTTTTTGAGTTTAATATATTCTAAGTTACCTGAAATAAAATTCAACTTTTTCAAATTGGTAATAGGTGAATTAAATTCTGGCCAAAAAATAGATTTTTTAATCAAAGAATTTTCAAATATAATCATATTCAACGTTACATAAAAATAATTTTCAAAGAAACTTGTTGGTAAAGATTTTAGTCTTGGATCAAAATCTTTTAAAAAATTTTCAAGTTTTTTTAAAGAAAAATAGATGATTCTTTCTATTTCTTCTGGAGCTTTATCCCAATTTACTTTTTCGAAACAAGATTTTTCCATTTTGTATTATTTTTTATTTCAACTTTTGATCAATAAATATCTAAAATTTTCTCTTACATATTCATTAACTCCTCTAATTTTAATAATTGAATAAATGAGGGGGTGTAATATTTTTTTTTCCTTTTTTAAAAATTAAAATATAATCATTTACTTCTCCAATATTTTTTTGTTTTTTTATTTTATTTCTGATAAATTTTTTAATGTTCATCTTTATATCTTTAAACCAACTAGTATCAGTTATATTATATTGCTTCATAAAAACTAAATCTAAATTATTGTGATATGCAGCAACTAGGTATTCACTTTCTCTGAAAAAGTGATCATCTCTCTCTTTATTTTTAAAGACAAGGCCATATTTTTTTTCTAAAGAATTATATTTTTTTTGAAAAAATTCGTTAGTGGTATATTTATCAGAAATAGGTTCGTGACAGATTAGATATGAGTTATTTTTCATTGATTTACTAATTGATCTCATTGTTGTTAATAAACAACTGCTATGATGAAGAGATCCGAAAGAAATTACAAAATCGAAATAATTTTTTTTGTTTATTTTGGTAAAATCTGAATGTTGAATTTTTATTTTATTTTTTAAATTGAAGTGCCTAAAAACTGAGGGCAAAAGTACTTGAGCAGCGTATTTAGAACCCTCCAAAGAAATAATATTTCTTAAATTAAAATTTTTTGATAAATAAACAGATGCATAACCATTTCCAGAGCCTAAATCTAATATATTTCCAAAAAAATTTTTTTTAAATTTTTTTTTAAAAACATCAAAAATCCTAATTCTTTTATTCTTAAGAATTTCATCAAAATTTCTATTATTTTCTAATTTATATTTTTGAAGATGAAAGATTTTATCAATTTTTTTCATAAGTAAATCTTAACTGAATGATCATTTATTTATAATCTAAAATCTTTTTAAATATCTTATCAGTTTGGGTTACATTATTAAAATCAATGTATTTATATGGGTCATATAACTTATCATCAATATGTTTAATCATAACATTATAACCATCAATAGCATAATAGAAACCTGCATTAGTCAAAGAACATGAAATTAAAAATGAATTTTTTTTATTCTTAAGCAACTTATTTATAAAGATATCATTTTGGTTAGAGAATTTTTTATCCTCGTAATGATACTTGGTGTAAACTTTTAAACCCTCTTTATTCAAAAATATCTCTAACTTTGAAAAAAAATCATTAGAAAAATTGTAAAAAGAGGGAAATAAGATTATATTTTTTTTACGATAGTTAGAGGGAAACTTTTGAATAATTTTATTTTTTTTAGAAAGAACTCTACATTTTACTTTCTTTAAGTCAAAGTTTTTTTGAAAGGCTAAAAATTTTTCTTGATACAAAAAATATAGTTCAACTGGCATATTAATTTTGTTTTTGATTCTAAATATATTTCCTCTATTAAGATTAAATATTGGTGAATGAATAATTCCAATAACAATATTTTTATCCTTAAAGTTTTCAATAATAATATTTTCTCTTGGTAGATTCTCATAAGTAATAAATATTCGAAGTATTTCATTTTTATTTTTTTTCAATTGAAAAGTTAATAAAAATACAAAAAATTTTTCAGCTGATAAGAATTCATTTAAAGAATGTAAAAAATTTTTTAATGTTGGTTTTTTTTGAAAAATAAAAAAAGATGAATTAAAAAAATATCTATAACTTTTAAAATAAAAATATAAGGGAACCTTTCCAATTTTTTTTCTTTCACTAATAGACGGGTAGGGGGAGGAAAAAATAATTAAAAATTTTTTTTTTATATTGATTTTTTTAAAAATTTTTTCTTTATTAAATAAGATAAATAAATTTACCTTTTTTTTTCCATCCAAAAAATCATGTCTGATATAATTAAAAATTAATTCTTGAATAAAAATTGTTAAATGTAATTTGATAATTTGAATAATCTTTGTAAATATTTTGATAATCAATTTCGAATTTGAAATTTTTGAATTTAACAAAATTAAATAATCGTTATTTTTGTCAGTCATTCCAGAAAAAAAATTGCTATAAAAAATAAATTTATTTTTGTTATTTTTTTTAAAAAAATTCAAAAATTTATTATTTTGATTTTTTATTTCTAGATTACTTAACATTATAGAATTTGCTAAATTTTTTTTATAATACTTTTAAATTAATTATATTAATGCTTCAATACCTGTTAAATTTGGAAAATATCTTTAATAGGAAAATATTGTAAAGGTCTTAAATTTTTAAGCAAATATAAAGACTAAAATTTTTGAATACATACTAGCTTTAATAAATTTGATAATATAATATAATTAAAATATGAAATTAACATTTGTTTTTATATTAATTTTTTCATTCTCCACTAACGCCTATGCTTATATTGACCCAGGAACAGGGACCTTTTTACTTCAAGCAATATTAGCATTTATAACATCATGTATTGCAGCAATCCTAATGACATGGAAAAAATTTAAATTTTTCTTAGACAAACTATTTAAGAAAAAAAGTAAATCTGAAAATGATAAAATAAGTTAAAATATTTTCAAAAATTTTTTTTAATTTATAAGTTTAGTTACATGAATAAAGATAATATATATTTTAAAAACATTTTAATATTTTCATCATCTTTAATAGTTGTAGAATTTTACTATTTTGTAAATGTCTCAAAAGCTTTTTTAGATAGAGTTTATTTTGTAGCTAACATTTCAAGTTTATTTTTATTTACTTTAATTTTGTTCATATTGTTAAAATTGTTATTTTACAAAATGAAATTGAGTAATAAAATTTCTATATATTTAGAAATTTTTTTCTTAACATTTATCTATTATAAGTTGATTCAAATACCTTTCTTTTTAGCTAATATTATCTCACTTAAAGAAATTATAGTAATAGTATTTCAAAAGGTTTTACCAAGTAAATATTTTTTACTTATACCAATACTTAAATTATTTACATTATTTGTTCTTGTATTAACGATGATTTTTATTTCCTATAAGAAAGGAAGAAGATTTTTAATAAACTTTGTCATTTCATCTAGTTTAATTTTTCTTTCCATAATTTTGATTAATTTGTTAATCGAAAAGCCAAGAAATATTAAAACTATAACTCTGCAAAAAAATGATTTTTTACTTAATAAAAGACAGGTCGTGTGGGTATTGTTTGATGAATATGATCCTTCATATATCAATAATAAGAAAATTAATCTTAAACTTCCAACTATTCAAAAGTTATTAAAAACTTCATTTGTACATAACCAAAGTTATTCACCATCTAATTCCACTGATATTAGTATGGTTTCTATATTTATGAATATCATGCCAATTGAATTTGAATATAAAACTGAAGGTAATATTAGAATTACAGTTACAGATAAAGATAATAATAAAAAAAATTTTAATTTTGAAAATACCTTCTTAAAAAATTTAGAAAATGATGATTTCAATTTTAAGTTAGTTTCTGAAGTTTATCCTTATTGCTATCTTTTGGGTTTACGGCAAAATTGTGAAAAAGATTACTCAAACTTCACAAATTTTTTTGATGCAATCAAATTTATTTTTTTTCCAATTCATTACTTAGAGTCCTTTATTGAGTTGATTAAAATTCGAAATCAATTTGATATTGAAAAATTGAATGATTTCCAAAAAGACTCAGCTCAAATTATTTTTAGCAAGTATTTAAATTATAGTAAAAAAGACTTTGAACAAGATCTTGATATGGACACAAATTTTATATTTTTTCATTTATTCTTACCTCATGTTGCAAGAGGAGAAAAGTTTTCCTCAATAATGTTTACGCATATAAGAGATTTTTTTGAATTAAATGTTAAAAATAATAACGAGGAATATTTGCTTAACTTGAGATATGCAGATTTTATAGTTAAAGAAATTTTAAAAAAAGTTGAATCTGTAGATAATAAAGAAACTATGTTAATTTTAAGCTCTGATCATTGGAGAAGAAATGTTTCTAGGGAAGATCCTAAACCATCACTCTTTTTGGCAAAGATAAACAGTGATGACGAGAAATTCCAATATGATGAAAAGAATATGAATATATTTATACCTGAAATAATATCCCTATTTCTGAAAGAGAAAATAAATACTCATGAAGATATTTATAAATTTATGAATAACGAAAAAAAAATAGAAATTACTGACATTTATATCAAAAAAGATTAATATTAATTTTCATAAAAAACAAATATTTAAAACTTAAATAATTTTATGTTAAAAATTTTTTTGATTTCATTAATTAACTTCATTAAATTTGTTAATCTTGATAATAAAAAAAAAGAGTTTGTTTTCTACTCGGAGTCTAAATTTTACAGAGATCATTTTATCGACCTAATTATAAATTTAAAAAAAAAGAAACAGGTTAATATAATTTTTATTACTTCTGACAAAGATGATTTTCTTTTTTTTAAAGAAATTTTAACATGCTACTATATTAAAAATTATTTCATCTTAAGAATTTTATTCAAGATGCTAAGCTGCAAATTCTTAATAATGACTTTAACTGATTTAGGATATCATCTTGAAAAATCAAAATTTTGTAATTATTATGTTTATTTTTTTCATGCAATGGCTAGCACACATAAAATCTACTCTCAAACTGCATTTAGAAATTATGACATTATATTTAGTAACGGTGAATACCAGAAAAATGAATTAATATTAGCCGAAAAAAAATTTAATTTTCCAAAAAAAGAAATTATTAATACAGGTTATTTTTTTTTAGATAATATCAAAAAAAAAGCTAATTTAGACTCTAAAATTAATCGAAATATTTTGTTTGCACCATCTTGGAATTACGATGAAGAAAATTTGTTTAATGATTATGGTTTAGATATTATAAGCAAATTACTTTCAAATAACTTTAAAGTGACACTGAGACCTCACCCAGAACATTATAAAAGATCAAACCAAACAATTGATAAAATTAAAGATTTATATTTTGATAATGTAAATTTTTTATTAGATAAAAATTGGTCAAATTTGAATTCTCTTGAAAAAGCAGAAATACTTATTACTGATAATTCTTCAATTGTTTTTGAGTTTGTATTGGTTTTTGAAAGACCTGTAATTTTCATTGATTATAAAGATAAAGTTCATAATACCAATATTGATAAACTAACTATTAAAACAATAGATGATGAATTTAAAGAGAATTTTGGCAATGTAGTAAATATTACAAATTTAGAATATTTACCTAATTTATGTGAAAACATGTTAATTAAAAATAATCTTTCAACAGAATTAATAAAATCTTTTTCTAAAAAACATTTATCTAACCTTGGAAATTCCTCATCTTTTGCAACAAATTATTTAATTAATAAATTAAATAAATAATTGCGTTATTTAAAATATAATCAAAATAATTTATAAATATGTTTAATATGTTTAAGATTTTTATACTGATACTTAAACTTAATGGTAAATAACACTAATAAAAAGTAACCATTTCAAAGATAAAACTTTTAGACTATGAAAATGGAGGAATAAAGTGGTGAATGATAGATCCAAAATAATGATTATAATAAGTGAAAATTATAAATCTATCCTTTCAAACGATATAAAAAAACTTTACGAGAAAATGAAAATTGAACAATTAAGAAAAAAAAGAAATTAAATTAATTTGTCTGTGAATTTAACAAAAGCTGAAACTTTAGAATATCTTTTAAAGAAGTTAAAAAGAGAAAAAATAAAACATATAAAAATTCCTAAATTCATATTTATTTCAAAAAGAAAATATTTGAAAGACAAAAAAAAAATATTTAATAAGATAAAAAAGACCTTTAAAAATAATTTATTAATAATCCGATCTTCTTCAAAAGATGAAGATAATATTAACTTTACTAATGCTGGAAAATTTCTTAGTTTTCAAAAGGTAAGAATTGATGAAAAAAACATTTATAAAATAATAGACAAGGTAATAATAAAATTTAAATCTTTAAATGATCAAATTTTAATTCAATCATTTATAAACAATGCAGAGTTATCGGGTGTGATATTCACTAGAGAAGCCAATTTCAATTCACCATATTATATAATCAACTATGACAGTTCTGGAAAAACAAATCTTGTTACTTCAGGTAAAGAAGATTTATCCACAAAGACAGAGGTTATATATAGGGATAAAATAAAATTATCCAAGAAATTTTATAAATATTTGATAAGTATAAAAAAAATAGAAAAATTATTTTCTTCTGATCGATTAGATATTGAATTTGCTATTAAAAATAAAACTTTTTATTTATTTCAGTGTAGAAATATTCCAAAATCAAAAGAGAGAAACAATGATACAGCAATTGATAAAACATTAGTAAATTTAAGAAAGAAAATTGATAAAATGCAAAGTATAAATCCAACGTTACCAGGTAAAACGACATATTTTAGCAATATGTCTGATTGGAATCCTGCTGAAATGATTGGTAATAAACCCAAACCTTTGGCAATAAGTTTATATTCTGAATTAATTACCAATAAGATATGGAGTATTCAAAGAAAAGAATATGGTTATAAAGATGTATCACCAAATATTTTGATGGTAAATTTATCTGGTACTCCATTCATAGACTTAAGGACTGATTTAAATTCATTTATACCAAAAAGACTCAAAAAAAAAATTACAAATAAGTTGATAAATAATTATCTAAAACAAATTAAAAAAAAACCTTACCTGCATGATAAAATTGAATTTGATATTATTCCTACGTGCTACGATTTAAATCTTCAAAATAAAAAATTTTCTTTTTTATCAAATAATGAAAAAAAAATATATTTTTTTGAATTACATTCAATGACCAATAATATTTTGTCAAACATTAAGAACTTACTAAACAAAGAATTAAATAGAGTAAAAATACTTGATTATAAAATAAACAAATTAAAAAAAACTAATTTAAGTGAAATTCAAAAAATTTTTTTTTTGATAGACGATTGTAAAAAATTCGGTACCTTACCATTCTCTGGTGTAGCCAGACTTGCATTTATCTTTACTAAATTATTGAATAATCTAAAAGAGAAAAACTTAATCACTGATAATCAAATATCAAACATTTATTCAAGTATACCAACTATCACTAAACAAATTAATTCCCATCAATTTAAAAAGAAAAATAAAAAAAATAAATATCTTTTTTTAAAAAAATTTGGTCACTTAAGACCATCAACATATTCTATCAGCTCTCTTAACTATAAAGAGGGGTATAATATTTATTTTTCAAGAAATAATTCAAATAATTTTAAGAAAAGAAAAATAGATATTAACATAATAAGTAAAGCACAACATAAAAATATTAATAAATTGTTAAAAAAAAATAAGATATCAATAAATTCTCATAACTTTATTAGATATTTAAAAAAATCAATTGAGTATAGAGAATATTTTAAATTTATTTTTTCTAAATCAATAAATGAAATTTTCGATAACTTGATAAAACTTGGTAAGACAATTCAAATTAATAGAAATGATTTAGAGTATATCGCAATTGATAAAATTATAAATTCTTACAGTATTCTTGAAACTCAAAAACTTTCTAATTTGCTAAAATCTGAAGTAAAAAAAAATAAGAAATCTTTTAATATTACAAAGAAAATTTATTTTCCTGATTTTATTGAAAAATCAAATGATATATATTACCAAGAAATAAAATTAAGTAAGGGTAATTTTATAACCACTAAACAAGTGAGTGGTCATGTACTTTACTTAAAGAATTTTGAAAAATTTAAAAAATTAGATAACAAGATTATTTTTTTAGATAATGCTGACCCAGGATATGATTTCATTTTTTCACAACCAATTAAGGGATTGATAACTAAGTATGGCGGATCAAATTCTCATATGGCAATAAGATGTTTGGAACTGAATATCCCAGCCATTATTGGTATTGGTCAAACTGAATTTGAAAGATTAAAAAAAGGTACACAAGTTGAATATGATTGTGAACAAAAAGTTTTTAAAACTATATACTGAATAAAGGTAATGAATATTTTGATTACTCAAGTTGTAACTTTTCAAAAGAAAAGAGGTTTCATTTTTTCTTTATCTAAAGATTGGATAGACTATGCATCTAAAATTGGAGTTAATTTAATACCCTACGACTACAATTTTAAAAAATTAAAGTTGAACAAAATTAAGATTGATGGATTAATTCTCTCTGGAGGAAATAATCTTTCAACATTAAAAAAAAATAAGGAAAATCTTTTTAGGGATAATCATGAAATAAAAATTTTCAAATATTGTCTCAATAACAAGATACCAATTTTAGGCATATGTAGAGGTTTCCAATTTATATCTTCATATTACAAATCAAAAATTCGTAAATGCAAAAAACACGTCAGAACATACCACAAGATTGATATTAATAATTCTAATTATGTAAATTCAAAAAAACTCCACATAAACTCATTTCATAATTTTTGTATTTTTGAACTTTTGAATGAATTTAAAATAATTTCGATTTGTAAAGATAAGAGTATTGAAATTGCTGAATGCCCTGAAAAAAAAATTTTATGTTTTATGTTTCATCCTGAAAGAAAAAATTTCACACAAAAATCAATTGATAAATATATTTTAAATTTTTTTAAAAAAAAATGAATGTAGTTTTTTTGGCAGCTGGTAAAAGTTCAAGAATTTTTAAAATATTAAAAAAACCAAAATGCTTATTAACATTTAGAAATGAAACATTAATTGAAAAATTGATAAATAACTTCAAAAATACCAAAATTAAAAAAGTAAATATTGTGGTTGGTTCAAACTCAAAGATGATAAAAAAACATCTTAAGAATTTTAAGAACATAAACTTTATTTATAATAAAGATTATTATAAGAAAGAGATGTTATATTCTATGATATTGGCATTAAAAAAAATTGATGATGATATAATTTTTTCATATTCCGATATAATTTATAATTCAAATATTACTAAAATTTTAACCAAAAAAAGAAAAGATATTTATCTACCAATTCTAGTGAATTGGAAAAAAATTTGGAATATAAGAAAAAAAAATATTGTTGAAGATGCAGAGGAAATTAAGGTAGATAAAAAATTGAATCTTTTAAGTATAGGTAACAAAATATCTAATTTAAAAAAAAATAAATATCAATATATGGGACTAATATTTATCCCTAAAAGTAAAAAAAATTTAATTTTAAAAATTTACAATAAATATAAAATAAATAAAAAAATGCACCTTTCTTCTTTCTTAAACATATTGGTAAAACATCTTGTTAAAATTAAATGTATTGAATACAAGGGTCATTGGTATGAATTTGATGACTTTGAAGATTATAAAAATTACAGAAAATTTTTTTTAGATTAAAATTTTTTTTTGTAATAATTTCTTAAGTTCAAATGTAAACTGTACGTCCAAAAATACTCATTCCTGCTAAATATTTAGAGTATCTTTTTGGTGTTAAATTTAAATTTTTTATAAACCTGTGAGCTTGTTTTTTTTTATTTAAGGAAAATTTTACTTCCATAATTTTTTTATTAATAAAAAATGGTTTTAAAGAATGAATTTTTTTATTTTGTATTATGTTGTGATAAGATATTTTATTATCAATCGTTATTCTAATACCGTCAAAATTTTCATAATATTTTCTGTTATATTTTACATATAGCATTGGTATAAGATAGTTGGAGATTAGATGATTAGAGTTTTTATGATTATTAAATATTGAGAAAATTGTTTTAGAAAAATTAAATAATACTTCATTATTAATCAATTTACCTAAATTTGGAAAAAAATATTTTTTTTTATAACCAGCTCGACCATTTTTTTTTTTAACTTCTATTTTTGGATCTAACAACTCTTTTTGTTTGTTACTATACCATCGAATTCTGATTTTTGATCTTTGACTAATTCCTGCTAAATTATCATTTATAGAATCTTGTTTTAAGTTATCAAAATAGAGACTATTTATAATCCTATCAGGAAATTTTTTTTTAAAACTTGACATCTTTAACCAACAAATAACATGGTTCATCTCTTCCTCGTTTAAAACAAATTTTATTTCATATCTTAGTTCATTGGTCATTTTTTCATAACCTCTGATTGATATAATTCTTTAACATTTACTATCTGAGTCTCTATTAATTGATCATTAATGTACATTATTGAATTTTCCTCGGCTAAAAATAGCTTATTATTTGATTTATCATACTCAAAATTTTTAATATTTAATTTTGGTAAACCATAAAATCCTTTTTTTTGATAAGTCATCGCATTATACAACTTGTGGTCTTTTACAGAGAAATTTGATCCATTAACGTCACTACCATCTTTTGAAACAATACCCACTCCAACACCCTTTATTTTTACATCCTTAACCAGAATGTTTGATGATTCTCCTACTGAAATAGCTTTATCCCTTATATTTTTGAATTTAGAGTTCTTTAAATCTACTATGCTACCAGATAAATCAACAGCATCTCCACCAATATCCTGAAAATCTGCATTAAAAATTTTTCCTTTTGAATAATCAATATCTAATCCATCAGAAACAGTATCACTTATTGTAATATTTTTAATTTTGAAATTTGAATTTATTATATTTAATGCATCTTCAGCTTTTGAACCAATAAATTTTGTATTTTCAATTGTGATATTTGAATCGTAGAAACTTACTCCACCTGTCAATTCTAATAATCCTGAATTTAGTGCGTTTGTATTTTTTACCTCAACATTTTTAAATATAGACTCTTGGATATTATCTCCAATTATATAAATACCTTTCCAAGAACTATCAGTATCAAAAATAATTTTTTCATTATTACCCAAAGCTACAAGCTGTCCTTTAACAATTAAAAATGAGTCATCATTAAAAGATAAACTTGTTCCTGGCTCAATAAATACTTTTCCACTTAAAACAATCGGTTTATAAATTTTCCATTTACCTTTTTTGAAATATGTATCTGTATCATTTTTTTTATAAATAAAATCGAATTTATTTTTGATATCTATTAGTGGATTTAAATATGGAGGCGCTAATAGCGTAAAAGGTATTCTATACTCACTCACCTTGTTTTTATACTCAGTAATGATTCTTATATCTTTATCTGCAATTCTATTGATATTTGTGTTTAATATCTTTGGTTTGGGTTTGCCTTTACGAAATCCATCTAAATTAAAACTTTTAAATGGGAGTATTTTCTTTTTATATATTATTCTATTGATATTGATAGCATCTGGTAACAAATTGTAAATTTCAATTTTTCCATCATTAAAATGTCTTGCATAAATATGCTCCTCAAAAAATTTTGATTCATTTTCGTTTGGGAGCCTCTCTATTTTAAAATCTTTTTTATATTTAGGATTCAGATATTTGCTTTGATTATTTAATAAAGTATTTTTATTCTCATTTAGTATTTCAATTAAAGATTTATCTTTATCATCCAAAGGAAAAAAGCTCTCATAATAGTCTAAATAATCTTTTGCATTTATTAATTTTTCAGAAATATAATCAATATTTTTGTTTAAAGTTATTTTATAATCTGAACTTTTGATGATATGGTTATAAGGATCGAATAAATTATTTTTCATTTTTTCTTCATAATTATAATTTTTTAACAAATTAGGTTCAGCTTGATCAGTCGTTAGCGGCTCTAACTTTAATAGATAAGGATTAAAATAATTTCGTGAATTTATAGTGCTAAGGGTGTGCCAATTTCCCCACAAAGTAGACAAAATAAATGCTTTAGAATACTTTTCTACATTATAAATCTTTAACGAATTAGTATCTAATCTTTCATGTGCTATGTAACTTAGCCATGAACGATATTTAAAATCTGATAAATATTTTTTTTGATTATAAATTGAGATATTTAATTTATCATCTCCAATCTTATAATATGGATATTCAAATTTTTTACTTTTTTTTTTATAAAGTAAGTCTTTATCGTTTCCAAATTTAAACACTATTGACTCTTTACGATTTTGTTTTTCTATAAATTCTTTACTTATATGTTCCTCAACATTCATGATTCCCCATTTTTTTCCATTTACAATAATGTTAGCATATAAATGATTTGGTGAGAGATTACCTGCATCGTTAGAAAGTTTTTGAAATACTTGATCATAGGGATGTTGTCTAGAAATTGGTCTATGAATATTAAATCTTGTGAATCCAAAAATATTTTTTTTGTCTCTTAATTCAATTCTAAAACTCATTCTATAATTACTATACCAATGGTCAGGCTGATCTCCTTTTAAGCGGACTCTCGCTCTATAATTCTTACCGTTATAAATTATGTTTGCGTTTACTTTATTTTTCTTGAGACCTCCAGACGTATTATTTTTTTGAAAACGTTTTTTATCCTCTAGTAATTTTTGGTAATTATCAAATGTAATATTTATATTCAAAGTTTCGATATTTGGACGATCAGGAAAACCCAAAAACTTTAAATACCATGATCTGGAAATATTTTTAAAAATTTGTATGTTTGAGTAGTTATTTGTTAATTTATATGA
>MDTD01177476.1_pt1 | contig 14509 bp, 11 predicted proteins | sample 811221 | NCBI WGS metagenome assembly MDTD01 (sample SAMN05326646, study PRJNA326480) | marine metagenome | isolation source: seawater | place: Pacific Ocean: South West | collected 2011
TAAATCAGAAAAGTGAATATGAAAAAGAATTATCTAAACATGCTGAGGCCAGAATCCGTGGAAACAGGATAAATATTCTAATCGGCATGGAATACGAAATTGTCTCAAAACAAGATTTGTATGGAGATGGTGTGTACGCTTTCAAGCAAATAATTTCATTCCTAAATCCAGAAGATAAAAACACACCATATTTAGATAAAGATCCCATAAACGACTTAAAAAATATAATTAGACAAATAAAGAAGATTGGACTAGAAATCGACTTATCCCAAGATTTGGCTAAAGAAATAGAATGTCTAAGGCAATGGTTCCCACATTACAAAGAAGATATTGAGGATTTGGTAAGATTATTTTGACATTACTTGTGAATTGATTATTGGAAAACGAGACTAACGGTCCCGTTATCGCATTCTTTGTATATCTGCTCTCAACGAGTCATGGATTGATACTATGTTTTGCATCTGCTTGAGACTCAATTTACCATGTCCGCCCAGCACTCTATGAAATAGCGCATTTCTCGCTGATAATAGACTATCTCTGCCACTAAAAGTGGAGTTTGTTTTTTCTGAATTTTTGTGTTTAGGGTTCCGTTTAATTTTCCCTGGACCTTGCTTCCTTCTCTTCTTTTCAATAGGCGACAAGTTGCCCAACGTAGTCTTGCGATCATCGAGCGGAATTTTATTTCGACGCTTTTCCGCTAATTCTACTTCAACACAGTACTTACCTAATTCCTTCAGAGATGCATCAGATTGAAGTTCATTATCAACGTAAATTATAGCAGGCCAAACCATTCTTTCACCTCTTATGACTAAATCTGGGTTTGGCCTTACAACACACGTTTTCATGACATTTTTCATGTACTTAATTATTGATTTTAAGTCTGTATCATATCCAATAGTTCTGCACATAGATTGCTTGTTGTCTTTGTGATTCAGCATTACTACTGTATCTGGAATCTTTCTACCTTCTTCGTATAGAAGTAGATTATCAAAATCATTGCCCTGGCCCAGCATCTTAGCTGCAAGTTTATACTCAGCCTCGATTGTTTTCGTAACTCCTGCGAGCGGGAATTTCATAATATGCTGAGCAGTTACACCATCTTTTGGTACGTAAATAATCTCAGAATCTACTACCCAAGATACGTTCTTTTTTGGGTCCAGTGACTCAAGATTATCCAAACATGATTGAGGAATGTTCTCTGCGTCAAGAGAATTTAAGATCTGTTCGTAAAGACGCAAACCAAAACTTGCGTCTTCGGTTATTTTCCCTTCCATAGCGGCATTAGCACTCAATAAAATCAAACAATTGGATATCTCGGGCGACTTCAACATTGAAGTTGTGATTATTGCCTCTGCTTTAGACGCGCTTTCTCCAACGAAAACAAATCGATTTTCGCTTTTTAGCAGCGTACATATCGCCGAAACAAAATTCGTATCTTTAGAGATTGATTGACAATCGCTATAGTCGACGATTTTGACATCTGCCTTGCTATCATCTAGAATTGCAACTCCTTTGATAGAACCGGGAGTTGTCTTAGAACCAATGGTTGTCGCCGATTCTTCAACAATAGGCATCATATCAAAATCTTGAGTAACAAGAATATTTGCTAAGGCCCTTTTTTGTAGTTCAAAATCGTATTCAGATTCTTCAAACTTTTTTGCAAAAATCAAACCTTTACTCGATATGTCCCATGCAGATAACATCTTCATTATATCACCTGTCAAGCCTGTAAGCAATAATGTCATGCGATGTCATTATGTGGAATCCTGGCTCAAGAATTTTCTTAATTTCCTCTTTCTCGCCATAATTTTCGTTTGTAGGATAGAAGTGCTCAGGGTCGTATTTGACAATTACACACTCATTACCATGTTTCAGGATGTTGCCCACAACAGATAGGTCTGTACTAGCATCGATTTGAGGTGGTGGTGGTCTGATGAGTCCGTCAGCACCGTAATTCTTCAACACTGAAACTGTGTCATCATCTCTCAGAACAAATGATAAATCAGACATTATCCCTACAATGTCGCTTAGTTTGACAATTCCTATGCAGTTTCCACCACTTCGTGAATCAAATATTGGCTGAATGTCAAACCCTTTGTTCGCCATTTCATCAATCATTTCACGCAAGTTACTTCCTAAGTGCTTTCCAAAATTGAATTCGTTGTTTGTGGAATCTTCTGCTCGATTTTGTGAACCAGCAATAGATTCCCTCCATTCTGGATTAGCACCAAAGTTTTGTGCAAGCTTTGGGTGGGATCTTGCTAAAACCATGCCTACACTAACTCCAAGCTTATCAGACAGGAATCTATCTAATTCGAGCAATAAGGAATATCCAATTGATTTTGATTTCTTTGAACTTTTCACTGGCATCCTCGCCAAATTAGGATAAGTGAGATGTTCCCCCTTTTTTGCCATGTTTTGGTTCTCCCAGGAGTCCTTAGGAATTATGTACTTCTCACCTGTTTCTGCGTTATCCATAATGAGGCCAAACACTGTATTTGCCTTGCTCATTTCTAATTCAAATTGTAACTTTGTTCTCTTTTCTACTGCTTCAGAAAGTGTATTTGGTTTGTGATTATTCGGATCTCCCGTTTCATTCTCTCCCTTGAGATTATTGAGAATGTCTGTGATATTTGCAACAATGTTTGATTTTGTTTTCTCGATGATAATATTGATGGCTTCCGCGTCTTCAAACCCCTGTAAATCGACCTGGGTTCTTTCTTGACCACCTGCAGTTGGAATAAAATCTGCTGGTGCTTGATACATCAGATATCCTTTAGCTTCGACAGTAGCACCCTGAGGATATTCTTTGTCAAACCTTGCTTGAGCTTCATCTTTTGTATCAAATTCAAGTATCTCAACATCACCAAGGTCTCCTTCGACCAAAACTTTCCATTTTGTAATTTCTTTCAACTTAAATCCTGGATTCTTGGGACTGAACACAATACTTCTAATGAAGTGTTCAGCAAATTCATCATTGCTCTTGATTGCATGTTTCTGCTTATATTCGATTATGCCTTTTCTAATTCTAGTCAACAATTCTTGTGTCATTTTATCACCTCATGAAATCAAATATTTCGATACTAATTCTCCATCGTTCTCCTTAATAATATCTCCAAGTTCCATGTCTCCAACTTCAAGTTCGTTACCTGTCGTTTCGTGGTACAAGCGGGATAGTGCGCCTCTTCCGTTTCCATCTGCATTGTGTACAGAACTGAAAGTGAAATTAACGATTCTTCTTAGGTCTTCGATATGATTTGGATGACATCCAAAAGCATCGTGAACCGACCAGAAGTCAGTTGTGCTATTGCTCAATGCAAGGCGATTAACTACCATTCTCATGTGGCAGGCATCGAGTGAATGAATGAAGTTAGGAGCAATACCTCTTCTCGCTGCTTTGTGATCTTCCTCATTTGAAAGTATGTGCCTTGAGAAATAAACATTGTAATGTCCTGCGTAATTCCTAACTGCCTTGACAATCTCAATCACTGCAGCATCCTCGTCCCTTTTAGATTCAAAGTCCATGAGATCTTCAAAGCTGTCACCTACGCAGAGTTCTTGAGCAAGGTTGTCAAAATCGATTGACAATTTGTCCATATTAACCGATTCAGAGATAATTTCTGACTCTTCAAGTATTCTTGAAATCTCTGAGAGTCTAGATTGCTCGTGCTTCCATAATCTCTCAAATGCAGCCGTGTTTACCACACCTTCGAGAGCCTCAAAGTCTACCGGTAGCATATTATCCATAGGAATGATTTCTTGCGAACTTTCGTCCAGTTGTTTTCGAGTTATGTTTCTGACAGCTCCGGTGGCCTTGTCAGTTCCGCTCCAAGTTCCGATCGAGTCCATTTTAGGATCTTTAAAGTAGACATTTGTAATTGTGCAGCCATCATTAACTTCCCAAGTTAATCTAGCACCTGAATCACCATTTTGCTTGCGATGGGAATCGCAAATATCTTGCAGAGATTTCTTCATTTTCTTGTACCCAGGTAGAACTTCTTCGATTGATTTAGTGAATCCGCTGATTACCTTTTGAGCGATCAATGAGTGGAAATGGCTAGGTATCTCCAAACGATCACAAATATCTCCGATCACACTGCTGGGATGCGCCGTGATTGAACGTCTGTACTCTCTCGAATCCATATCCGCATAGTTTTCCGCAACCTTAGGCCAATTTTCACCCACGTGATATGCAGTGAACCCACCGTGCTTGCCCTTGTCTTCATTATTGTCAGTTAGTAAAGCACGGACCATGTTTTGAGTGGATGCCCCATATCCAATTGTCATAACTGGCTTCTTAGCCATATTTCTGATTAGCACCTTTTTCTTGAGCTCCTCAGCGGTCTCATCATCCAAACCAGGCACGGTGTGAGGAATCGATTTCTTCTTGCCCTCCGAATTTTCATAGTGTACTTTGAAATCGAATGTTGCAAATGGATTACCTGACCATTCTTTCTTCAAATTTTCAACTACTTCAACATAGACATCGCTAGGTTTTCCAGATAAATTAGGAAGGACATTTACCTTTGATGCCATATCAGAGTCTAGCATGAGTGCTGATGCGTGTTGGTAGATACTTGAAGATGCATCCAAATTAATTGGTAGTCTAGAAACAGCATTCTCACCTTGATCTAGGATGGAGACGAATTCTCGGGTCAAAGCAATTCTCTGTAGTCCTTCTGCCTTCGCTCTAAACACATCACCTTGTCCCCAAGATGCAAAATGTGCTTCAGGGTCAGCTGCAATAACTCTCAACATTTTATGGAATAATTCGTTAGAAGATACTTCATCATAAACTTCGTATGTTCTATCATCTAGTTTCTTGATCAACGCTGCAAGCGTGTCTCTTTCTTCACCCTCAAAAATTGTAGGCAAGGACCTACCTCTATACATTGCCGCAGTGACTCTTCCAATCCACTTTCTGCCACTCTCTGAGAGCGCATGTGAATTAGCAAAGGTGATTATCCCTCTTGAGAAGTCATCATTCTGTGGCGATAACATAGTTGAAACTGGCATAATTCGGCCTCTCCAATCGAAGTGCCAAGCATGCCAGAAATTCATGTCGGGATAATTTGTTTGTAATCTCTTGATGAATTCAAATGTGTTTAACCATGATGTAATTTGACCAAATGTTACAGATGGTTTGTTATTCTTGAAATCAATGAAGTAAACCTCATGAATTTGTTCTCTCCAAACCTTGTATCTAATTTGCTGAGCCTTTTTCTCAGAACAGGTTTCAGATTTCGACTCAGGTGTTTCTAGGTATTTCTCTGCCTCTTCCAGTGACGTGAAAATCCCACCTTTGACTGCATTAGTCCTTGGTTCTCCAGATTTAGATAAAAGCGGAGATTCATTTGATTCACTGAAGTAGTGCCTACGAATTTGCCATACTTTCCTAACACTAAAGTTAGAGATAATCTCTGTTGTGATATGATTCTTGATTGTCTTTTTCGCAATTTCAGCCATGTCATGATCAACCGACCATTCAGTGGATTGAAGGTTATTCACCGCAGTTACTGCTTCCTCGCTTGGAATGAATCTATGTTCATTGAACGCCTTATATTGTGGTGCCTGAGTCACTAATGGATACTTTCTCTGACCTGCCTTTGTCAAGAATCCGCCCTGTTTGAAATCACTTGCGGACCTGTCAACAGGTTTGCAAACCAATGGTGGCGTAGTTTCTTTCGATAACATGCATTCTAGAGAGTTGTATGAGGTTTCTCCATCTGACAACGTAGAAATAAAATCCCTAGAGACTCTTTCTTGAATTTCATCATTAAGTCTTACCAGGTTTGTTGCATGATTTCCGGTGTTGCCTGAGCTGTAAGTCCAACTACCTGTTTTCTCAATCTTGAACAAGCAACCCGACTGATGAATTACGTGCAGAACCCTAGCAGCACAATTTGATGCCCACTTTTGATGGTCTGCAATGTTTCTTCCATCTCTAACAAATGCCTCAATAGGTCGAATCCGCTGCATTAACCTGGTTAGTGAAGTCACAATGTTATGATTTGGAGTAGTGTAAACTTTAGACGCCTTTGCACTGTCTGCTTGGCTAATACTAACTTTCCCGTCGAACGAATCATTGCTAGAAATTTCAATGTCTCCCATTACAGAAGTCGCTGACAACACAGCCTCAGCAATCAACTTACGAGCTGTGCGAGAACCATCTCCTCCCATTTTACCCATTTTCAACTTCACAGGGTTGCCATCAACAGTTGCATCAATCGCAAGTGCTGCTCTTGCTGTAGGTGAACCAATTGTCTCCTCAAGAATTACTCTTGTAGCCTCGTATGAGATTTTGTGGAATGCCCTGTTTGATTCTAGAGATTTGGACCACAAATCTTCGTGACATCCTTTGTTCGGACAACATAGTGAACGTTTGCTACAGAGTATAAGACCTGCAGCCACTTTGCCCCATTCCTCGTCAACCTCACACAGTGCCAGCATTTCCTTGCGCTTCATCGGGCCTTCTTTTTGTTCGAATTTCAAACCGCTAGCACTCAATGCGCTTCTAAATAAGTCCCAGTTAAGTCTGATTTCTTTCTTCTTTTCGACCTGCCCGCCAATAATCACCGATTTAATTTCTTCAGACGAATATTGGAATAACCTATTGTCGCGATTGTCTCTTACCCAGGAAACTGGAAGATTACTTTGAATATTTTTAAATTCGGACCTGACCTTCTTGACTAAATCCTTGTTATTTGAAATACCGTTCAATGGGAAATGTTCGCCACAGCTAGGGCATTTTCCTGCTCTGTCGTAGGTTAGAAGAGGATTCCACGTGTTATCTGTGGCCAAACGCTTTCCGCTTGCAGCAAGTACGAGAGCTTCTCTAACAACTTCAGCAATCTCTGAAGTCATCTTCCTGAAGTCTTCTTTCACTTCATCTATGTCCATAACGTTAGATTCTGGGATTTCTGCAAGTGTATCGAAATTCGTTACGACTTGCCCAGGATTGCCTGCAGATGCCAACAGTTGTGCTAACCTTTGATCTGCTAATAGGTCAGCCAAATCTTCTTCATCCATCAAGTCGCTGCGAATGTTCTTCGAGAACATCGCATTCTCGGTTTTTCTCTGATATTCTTCCCTCAATTGCGACATGATTACTCCACTCCTTCCTATGTTATATTGTTACTCACACCAATCTCTGAAACTGCCTTTTTCCCAAAAATCTGAAAATTTTCTCCGCTCGTTGAATTATTTTGCAAATACTGAAGTTTGCTTATTCGGAGTGGAACCAAGAGATGGCGAATTGTTGATCTCGGCCACCCATGTTGACCAGTTCTTCATTGCAGCATCGACCATGTCTTCCTCAAGCTCAATTACCTCGATTCCTAGAGTTTCCCTGCATACCATCACGATGATTGGAGATGGGCCGTATAGCCAATTGTAAGTTGCAAATTGGAACCAATTATTTTCAAGATTAAGCATCACCTTTTCAGATTCTAGAACTGATACAGACTTTACTTCAATCGGGCGGCCATTAAGCATACCATCACAGCAGCCAACTACAAAGAGGTGAAAAATATCATGGAATTTTGTAATTCTCTCAGCGTTTGACATATTTTCAGATTCATCGATAGCGTGCTTGAATGTACCATCGATAAGGTCGCCAACCTCTGCTGGAGACCCATTGAAACTACGACGGAATCCTCCAGGAATACCCTTTGCAATCTTCTTTAGCTCATAATTCAGCTTTTGTGGATTCTTTAGTGCAGAAACCGCAACAGTTCCGTCAAATGGGAATTGAACCTTGACCGAGCGCATATACTTGGATACGTCATACTCATTTAGAGCAGGGATAAGAGACGCAATTTCATCTACGATTTCTTGGCTAGCATGACGGAAACCATCAGGAAGTTCTGATTGATCCTCTTGCGAGCGAATGGAATATTCCTTACCAGCGAGCTTTTCTCGGCCCTTGCGAGATGGAGCCCACTTGGTTTCATTGGGAATAATTTCTCTTCGCTTCTTTCTTACTACCATTAATCTGTTAGGTTAAAGAAATTCGTATATTTTTCAGAATTACTCAGATTTTTTCCCAAAGTGAATCTGCCCCGATTCTGAGTGAAATTTTCCTCAGATTCAAGAATTTTACCTGTTTTTTTCAGATTCTACATTCCTAGATGAAATCTGTAATTGTTCTTGAAGCACTTGACGGAGTTGGCAAATCAACCATTGCCAAACTAATTGCTAAGAAACTCAATGCAGTGGTCTACCGCCCGTCTGGCAGAATCAAGCACTCCATGAATGAGGCAACCAAACTACCCTATGGTTCACGTGAAAGGTCCGTTGCAATTCGCAAGACTCTCACAATGATGTCAAAGGAAATCGAAGTGATTGCACAAACATATACTGTAGTTCTTGACAGGTTCTATGCCTCTTGGGCAAGCGCGGAAGCAGGAGTTGGAAATCTCAGAATCACAGATCTTTCCATTGATTCCTGGCCTCGTGACCTCATCAAGCCAGACCTAAACATCCACCTTAGAGTGGATGAAGAAGAAAGATTGCGACGTATCGGCACACGCAAATCTCAAAACCAAAGAGAAATCAAACTAGGAAATGATGAATCATACAGATTCCGTGTATTGAGGGGGCTTACACGGCTTACTGATTATGATGTAGACAACACATTCCGAACTCCAGAAGAAACAGCATCTGCAATTATTGACAAATATCAGGGTAGGAAATTTTCACCACCATTGCATATGGCAGTAGCGGCTTAATTTCTAGAATTTTAAATTTATTTTCAGAATTAATCAACAGCGGTATTAGTATGGATAATAAAATTTCATTGACTACTTTGTTGATTGACATTCGATCACGCAATCTAGTGAACATGTCTCAAGAAGACATCGTACAATCTCTCAATACACGCGGTTATAGCGACTCTTTGCATGATGTGCAGGAAAAGATGGAAACTCTTGGAAGATTGTATTACATTGCTAGAGATACTACGAAAAGTGGTTACAGGCTTGTGAACCCTACACTCACAACATCGTTTACCGGTTGTGTATGGTGTGGCCGCAAAACGTCCAGGAATGCTGTATGCAAAACCTGTGAAACTTCGGAGGAATAACAATGTTTGAGTGGTTGGTTGAAAATATACATTGGATCATAATTTGGTTTGTAGTTATGAGTCAAATCAGGTTTCCTCGAACAAATAATAATCACAAATATGTTGTAATTTCTAGAAACAAATCCAAGTGGGATGACAGCTATTCAAAGGATAAGATATTGTAGGAAGTGAAATTGTGAGTTGGTATGACTATTCTTTAGGAGAATGGATGTTTATCATCTTTGGAGGTCCATTCTTTATCGGACTTTTCCTAGGAGTTTTTGGGTTCTTAATCGGTGGAGTCAGGTTAATTCTATTTCCGGGCGATGATGGTTTCTGGGGTTCAATGATCAAAATCCAGGAACAGATGAATGAGTTCAATGAGCTTGCAAAAAGAAAGTAGGTGAGATGATGAGTTACAATTATTCCATCCAAGAGGATGACTGGATGGTTGTAATTCAATTCAACTAATTTGGCGGATAAAATTTCCAAGAGATTGAAGATTATTTCCAGAAAAAAACATTCGAGGTGCTATTAATGAACATTAGTGATATGATTAGTAATATTCCTGAAGAGACACTTATTTCTCTTGCAGTATTTATTGGTGCAGGTATCATTTACGTTATGAGAAAATTCGGTTCACTAAGCCAAACTATTCGTGAATATGAGCAAGCAGATAAGAGCGCTGTTCAGATGCGAGACGACCATGCTCTTCTATTGAATGAAATTGAGCAAAGGGAGCGCCTGAAGTTTTCCAACTCCCATAACGATGTAGAAAGCCAACTTGTAGAACATGAAATGATCGGTTTCAAGATGGCTCCTAAATTCCAGGAACTTAGCAAAGAAATCACTGATATTCTGGATGAACAATCTGATTCAATCATCGATGTATCAAGAAACATCGAATCCATTGCTAGTAAAATTAGCAAGTCATTTGCTGTAGAGTCTGATAGTTCACTTGAGCAAATTAACAACATGATTCCGCAACTAATCGCCAAGATTGAAGCTGTAAATAATTCCGTAAAGAGTGAGAGTCAGAAAATTACAGCTCTTCTCAATGAGATTTACATGATTAAGAGAACCATTGGAGTTGAGTGATATGACTGAGGACATTTTCAGAAAGCGCCCAATCCTAGGTAATAGGATTCTCACACCTATCAGAGATAATGTTTCAGAATCACGTCCTGTAATTGAAACAAAGTCTCCAACATCTCAAACAAATTCTAATCTTGAAGTTTCAGGAAATTTCCAGAATTCTAACGATCAAGACAATAGTAATATGAACACTAATTTGGCTTCAAGTCTTGATACTCTTCAGAATCTTATCAATTCTGAGAGTAATAGCTCAGGAGTTGAGGAAACTGGTCCTGTAGTTCAGTCCACACCTGGGCCTACACCTACTCCAGTGGTCAAGAAAGTGTCTCCTGCTGGTGATTCATCGGTTGGAAATACGTTCTTCAGATTCCCCTCTGTGAGTCCTCCGTTTGGCGGAAATATCCACTCTCTAAGCTGGTCTGGGAATAAGTACAGATTTATTGAGGCTGCTGGCTCAACATCTGACTATGTCAGATTCAACAATTGGCACCTGCATGGTGCTACAGTATGGATTGGTACTTCTGCTACAGGTGCTGTAGATAGAGTAGGTATCGACCCTGCATCAGGAGTTACTGGACTTATTCCACAAGCAACAAAGCAAATTGCTGAACTAATTCGATCAACAAAGGAAATTACTGGCGGTAAGACCACAGATCCTGATGGTCGACCTTACCAATTCGCAGTAGTAACTGTACTTGGAGGTCAAGACCACAGAGCAATTTGTGAATCGATTGAATCTGGTGATGTCAATACAATGTTCAGGCCAGTGTTCAATGAACTAGGTCTCAAAACTATCTCTCTAAAGTCTGCGCTATACAACCCCATGGGTGAAATATTTGCGCTCGAGGTTTCCTTCCTAAGCAAGCATGAACTTGGTAGTGGAAGACACTTAATTTTCCTACACAAAGCTAACGATATTGGTGGCGGCAAATCGGATGAAAGCCTAACTGAAGGCCGGCTTGCTGGACAAGTTGCTACTCTAAGTAGAGAATTCGATTGGTGGATCAGTGGTCTAGAAAGAGGTGGAGGAAAGATTGGTTCCATAGAGACTACTCTTGGCGGTACTGCAAGAATTGGACGTTATGCTCTACTTGCTTCCTGCATCTCTAGGTCCCTATTCGCATCTGATGCATTCGAAGTAATCAATCTAGATAGTGCCGAATGGGTCAAAGAAAACCTATCATCCCAAATCCACGAATACCGCTCTAACTTCGCCACCACTCTACTACGTACTGTTTGGGGTAAAGCCGGCGAAAGAATGAGTGATATCCCTGTTGTCCTTGTAAACAGATTTGACAGAAGTATGGTCAGAACACGTCGTGTTCGCTCTAACATCGCTATTCTGCGTCACATGTTCCTAGGTAACCCCGCTCTTGATCTACTTCAAGGAGATATTTCCGATGAGAGAATCGCTATTCAGCGTGAAGAAGCTATCACCGATAACAAATTCCTTACTATTCACGATAGAGTCAAGGACGAAAAGAAAGGCCCCTGGGAGCAACAACGTAGAATTAGACTAACTTCTTGTGTTGCTCTTACTCCAAATAAGATTCTAACTCTTGCACAAGGTAATGACCCATCGATGGCGAATGACCTTGCTCAGGCAATTCTAGAAAGAGTTAGAGGGCTTGCTACCAGCCAAAATGGCGCTCTGCCCCCTGGTGGATTTACAGTTGTAGATGCACTTGTCCCATCTTCTCTACTAAACAAACCTGGCACCACGGTCACCAAGAATATCGTTATTCAAGCAACGGAAGCTATCGCTGCTGGTCTAAGAAGTGTAGGTGTCGATAAGCCTCTTGTCAACCTGTACAAAGTTCCTGAATCTCTATGTGGAGAAATTGAAGATGTCATAATCCAATTCTCAGAAGATCAACCGGGAACCAATGTCCTAATTGTTTCAACCGATGATGTGGATACGCACAGCAAGCGTGTAATTATGAGTAATCCTGAACTAAAGGCTATTGATAATCCAACAGTCTCAACCGTCTACTCCTTTGGAAGACTTCTGAGAAGGATGGTTACCGCTCACCTAATGAGCGGCTATCATCACTGCATTGAAGATGGATATCTAATTCATGCTTTCCACCGTCACTACTACGGGGGCAACTATGGTCATCGCCCCAACTTCCTAGTTGGAGGAACAGATCGTATCAGAAAGAAGAAAGATGAGTGAGTTGATTAAAATGGGTCTAGAGATTCTTTGGGTTGGCTTTGTCTTCGGTCTTGTTTGTCTTCTTTGGCCGGAGGAATAAATCATACTAAGGAGATAATTTTCAGAAAATGGTGAATTTGACATTATTAACAAGGTGAGAAAATGAATGTTGGAAATGTTCTATTGATTGTACTTGCAATCCTACTTCTGTGGGGAGCAATCAATCTAGATCGCACATCTCAGAGACGTGTTGTTGAGGATCAAAGCTCACAACTAAACGACTCTATGGAATTCCTGAGGAAAGTTAAGGGTAGGGAACCAAGAGATGCAAGCAACAGTCGCAGAATCGATGCATATAGAGAAACTGTCAACCGTGCAATCAAGGAAAATCCAGAGTACCTAAGGCAAATTGAGAAAGATTTCGAAGAAGGAACTTCATCCAATTCTAATCAAATTGTAAAGATTATTGAATCCACCGACAAAATCGCATCTAATCTTGATGATATCCAGTCTAAGACTACAGAAGTTAAGGCTAAGCAGGCTCTTGATTCTCAACAGGTTGTTGAAAATCTTACTAAGCTCGTTCAATCAATCAACGCAGTGGAAATCGCCTCTCAAGAATTCAGTCAAAATTCTGCAGTACTCTCCCAGAATATTGCAGAGGTGAACCATTATTTATCTTGATCATGCGGCTTCGAAAATCGAAGTGACCAGGATCGAAAAGGTCCATTCTGACATTGTCGAATTCCTGCGCCAGGTCGACTCGGATTTCCATGAAATCCCCGCAAGGAATCTTGCACTGAGGGTTGAAAACAATATTCTCCAACCCGTTCGATACGCTTTGACGGTAATCGATACTATCGAAGAGATTGGAATTGAATTCATTCCAGAAGTGATTCTAAACAAGTGGAATAATTCAATTATCGAAGCCTTGAAAATCGGAGGTGTTGACTTTGAGTAGCCAGTTAATCAAACGCTTTGAAACTATCAAGAGCGAATTGATTCGCAGCAGAAATTCGTTCACAACTATCTCTAATTTTGTTAGGTTACTAAGTAAAGATCTCTATATTGTCAATTATTCATGTCAAGACCAATGCTCAGCAATTTCCAGGTCGATGGCAGATTCCTGGCTATGTCAAATTGAAAGTCAATTAGAGTGCAATCAGAAGCTATGTACCATTGTGAATAAATTAATTCATGCTGCATTAAATAATGAAAATCTGAATGTACTACAGAAGTACGTAGATTTGATTGCAGAAGTAGACGCAAGTATACTTGATGGTTACATTGAGGGTAAATCAAACCGTCCTGTGGATGGACTGATGCCGTGTCTCATGCCAGATGATTTGCAGAATCAGGTAACAAAATTTGAATTGAATCACCTAAAACTTCCAAACAATTGGATGGAATGGCAATCAAGAATTTCAGAACACATTGATATTGTCAACGAGTTCGTCAGGCTTTTCCCTGCCTCACATTCATTTGCCTCTCTACCGTGCTCAATTTCCATAATTTTGACACAAGTCCATCGCAATATTATCGAACAATACAAACTAGAAAACATGCTTGAGATTTTAACATCTGGACAAGATGAAAATGATTATTCTTCTGTCTTTGGGATGGATGTTATTCTAATCAAACAACAACTCAAGCCGATTCCAATTATAGCGGAGGAAGGTGAATGAATCTAGGTATAGTGAGCTTGGCTTTATGCTTGCTAATTCTCCATCTAGGTATTGGAATAATCGCTTGGTTCGAAAAGCGATACCTTCCGCTTTTGCAGAAGATTACCGACAAAGAAACACTGAATATGAAACTAAACCGATTAGCAACCAAGTATCAGAGCTTAGGAATAGATGTTCCACAGGGGTTAGTTGAATGCCCATCTCTATTGGTTAGAGAAGCAAAGCGAATGGAAATCAGGTTGTCAATTGAAATCATTTTGATTTCGCTTGCTGGAACAATCCCTCCTGGAATACTTGTAATATTCTTTGGTTAAACAATCATTACATGAAATGATGTGCTTGTAATAATTTGATTTAATCAATCGAAGAATTTAATTTACCAGATATCTCTTTTTGATAAATTATAATCCGTGATTCGTGTTCTCGAAACGTAGGCCCATGTCCTTCTTTACTACCCAATATCGCGTGTAGGAACTCATGATGTATGGTAAATATCGCATCAGGAAGATCTGA
>MDTD01199037.1_pt1 | contig 14509 bp, 13 predicted proteins | sample 811221 | NCBI WGS metagenome assembly MDTD01 (sample SAMN05326646, study PRJNA326480) | marine metagenome | isolation source: seawater | place: Pacific Ocean: South West | collected 2011
GCAAAGAAGTCCGAAAGATCCTGCGCGGCTTAACTCGTTTAATCAGACAGCATGCTCTACTAGTACGTTCGTACAATGAACTATTGGTAGAAATGGACTTTGTTTGGGCTAAATCAAGCCTAGCAATTGAGCTTGAATGCAACTTACCGGCCCTACCCAAGAGCCAGGGCCTTTTGCTAGTTAAAGCCTATCACCCACTCCTAGTCAGGGCTAACAGAGACCTCGGCCTTAGGACTCATTCTCAAAGCTTAACACTCGACAAATCAGGGCGAATGTTGGTGATTTCAGGCCCAAACGCCGGCGGTAAAAGCATTACCCTAAAAACGGTGGGGCTACTCCAAGTAATGCTACAGTCAGGACTGCTAGTTCCTGTTAATTCAGCATCAGAGATGGGATTATTTGACAGCATCCTAACAGATATCGGAGATAATCAGAGCATAGAAAACCAATTGAGTACTTACAGCTACAGACTTTCACGGATGAAACACTTCCTGAAGGTGGCAGATGGTAAATCACTGTTGTTGTTAGACGAGTTTGGCACAGGATCAGATCCAGAATTAGGAGGAGCGCTTGCGGAAGTGTTCTTCGAAGAACTGTACGACAAGGGTGTTTATGGAGTAATAACCACTCATTATGCAAATATTAAGTCTAGAGCAGCAGAATTAAAGCAAGCTGTAAATGCTTCGATGTTATTCGATAGAGAGAGCCTCTCTCCTCTTTTTAAATTAGAAATAGGCCAACCTGGATCATCATTCACTTTCGAAGTAGCAAAGAACATTGGAATATCTAGCAAGTTGATAACAAGGGCCAAAAAGAAAATGGATTCTCACAAAGTCGAATTAGACGCGCTTATTGGGGACCTTCAAAAAGAAAAAACACAGGTTGCTAAACTTGCGTCTAGACAGCTTAGAGCAGAAGTTGATGCAGAAAAAGCAGCTATCAAAGCAGAGAAATTAGCAAAGAAGAACGAAGAAAAAACTGATGCATTAAACAAGGCAATTGAAACTCATAATCTTGATGTAACTAGGGGCAAAAAGATGTCTAAGTTTATAGAAAGATACGACCCAAGCAAAAGCACAAAAAAGCTTACGACTGATTTCATCAAATACATATCTCAAGAGAGATCTAGAGTTGAAGCTGCTAAAAATCGACCTTCTAAAAAGCAAAACGAAGCATCTCCTATCTTCACGCATCAAACAAAAAAGCGTCCAAATCACAGAATAGAGGAAATTAAAGTCGGCTCAATAGTTAGGTTGCGCACTGGCAAAGAACGAGGAGAGGTACTTAGGCTTAAAGGCAAAAAAATAACAGTACTCTTTGGAGATTTCAAAACAGTTGTAAATCTTGACAAGCTAAGCTTGATCAAGTAAGCTTATTCTACAATAAACTTTAGAGTTGATGAGCTATCATCTAAAGTTCTAACTGTTATGTAGTGAATACCCACATTCAAATCACTTACATCAATTGCAAATGTTTCTACAGCATTTTCAGGGCTAATTGTCTTTACAATACGACCTGAAGTATCGTAAATACGAACATTCAAAAGAGGTGCGCCTTTTGGCATTGTAATAACTGCTTGAATTGAGGCTGGATTTGGAGCAATAGACCAACCAAAGCTTTCAAGGATTTGGCCTGGAACCTCAGTTTCGTCACAAGCCCCAAATCCTCCACACGGTTCATTCCCTTCCCCAACATAAGACCCATGCAACACCTCAATTCCAGTATTATCAGGATCTAAATGGTACTTTAGCTTGTCCTGTTCAGGAATGGGATTATTACCATCCCAATGGAAACTCATCTTACCGTAGTAATCAGGCGCATATGGGCCTGTTCCAGGACCTACTCCTCCATTTACACATGCTGATGCTCCAGAACTTAGAGTTCCAACAATGTGGTGAAACTCGTTATAGATGGGAGATCCCGAAGAACCACCTTCTGTCACACCGTGATTAGTTTCAGTTTCAACCCAAATCACTCTCCAATGTGATCCTGAAGATCCAATGCTAGAACTAGTAAGTGACTGAGTATATGTGCTAATCTTTTTTCTATCTCCTGACGGATGGTGAATACCCACGCCCTGTGTACCATTTGTACCAGAAGCATCCCAACCTGCATAGAAAGGATTCCAATTTGGATTAATGGGATCTTCTACTTCTACAAGTAAAAAGTCAGAGCCACTAAATCCTTGAAAAGAAGCATCATCACTGCTAGTAATTAATACAACACCAGTTTTTGTATGAGAATTAATCGACTGTAATCCTTCACATTCAAGGTACTCATAATTGAATCTTACCTTAAAATAACCCCACTCGTCATTACCTACTGCGTCAGCGCAGTGGAACGCAGTTAACAATAGCTGCCTACAATCTAGTCTTGTGTTGTTGACCATAGACCCAGAACAGTAGTATATGCCACCGTTTTGGGTTACCCTAAGTCTCACAGCCCCATCTCTCTCGCAAATCCAAGAATCTCCCTCAGGACACATTACATCAACTTGGCATGGATCAGATCCCCTTGTCACCCCTTTTAAAAAGTATCCCAAACCCATAACGCCTAATCTCGCCTCACCTACTACACTAGTTTGTTGGCGATAAACAACCACTATCACATCCCCTGGAATATCATCACTCACCCACTTTCCATGATCATTATTTTCGTTATGATCTATTGGCCCTTCAGAATAAATATGTCCGTAATCACTTTCTGGAGACTCTATGTAAAGTTCTCCTCCAACTGGAATGTGAAAATCATTAAAGTAAACGCACAAACCATCTGCAGACTCAGAATTCAAATTCAGGGTCCACTGGCTCTTGCCGTTCAAAAGAACTTCGTGATGCGCGAATTCAAAGAAATCAAACTGCTGTTCAAGAACAACACCTACCATATCCTTTCCCTCATACTGAGCTTCCTTATCAATCCTATTCCAAACCAATTCTGAATCTGGAGCTTCAAACTCAATAGTTTGAACTTGCTCTGAGTTTTGGGCTTGAGTTAAAGTCGAAAACAATGTTAAAGTAAATGCTAAAAATGCGTATTTGTAGAGGTGAAATTTCATCTTAGCAAGATACGTCAATACATTAGCGAAGATGAAAAAAATGAAGATTTTAAGTATAGTTGGATTGCTTTTATTAAGTACAGGATTTCCTTCTTCTATTTATTCCCAAACTGCAACTCAGAATGCCACTAAAAAGTTTGGAACTCTTCTCTCTATGTTAGACAGACTTTACGTTGACAGCGTAAACTCTGACAAACTTGTAGAGACAGCAATAGTTAAGATGCTTGAAGAATTAGACCCCCACTCTATTTACTTTTCAGAAGAAGAGCTTCAGGAAGCAAATGAACCTCTTGACGGGAGTTTTGAAGGAGTTGGAATTCAGTTTAACATATTCAAAGACACCATCATGGTTGTAACTCCTATTGCAGGCGGACCATCTGAACGCTTAGGTATAATGTCAGGGGATAGAATCGTAAAAGTTGAAGACGAAATAACTGCAGGTGTTGGGGTAACAAATAAAGACGTAGTTAGACTACTTAAAGGCCCAAAAGGCACAATGGTCAAGGTCTACATTAAGAGAGATGGGGTTAATGAGTTATTAGAATTTGACATTGAGAGGGCAAAAATTCCAATATACAGTGTTGTAGCATCTCACATGATAGACGAAAAAATTGGTTATATCAAAATCAACAGATTCGCCAAAACAACAATTGATGAGTTAAGAGCATCTCTAGAAGATTTAAATTCTAAGGGGATGAAGGATTTAATTCTTGACTTACAAGGCAATGGAGGAGGAATGCTCCGAACAGCCATCAATATGTCTGACGAGTTCCTTTCAGATGACAAGCTCATTGTATATACAGAAGGTCGAGCATTTCCAAGAGACAACACATACGCTTCATATGAGGGTCTTTTTGAAAAAGGAAGACTAGTGATTCTGGTAGATGGAGGATCTGCGTCTGCGTCTGAAATCGTTTCTGGCGCTGTACAGGATTGGGATAGAGGATTAATTGTGGGAAGGAGATCATTTGGCAAGGGATTAGTCCAAAGACCTATAAATCTTGGAGATGGATCAGCAGTAAGAATGACTGTTCAGAAGTACTTCACTCCTACAGGACGATGCATACAAAAGCCATATGACGAAGGAGTAGAAGCATATAGAAATGATCCTATTTCTAGATTTGAGAGTGGTGAACTTCACAGTCTAGATAGCATAGTTTTACCTGATTCTCTCAAGTACTACACCATGATCAAAAAACGTGAGGTCTATGGTGGAGGAGGAATTATACCCGATATTTTCGTTCCAATTGACACAACATCAAGCAGTGAATCATTCCGTAAAACTCTGAACAAGGGATTGATGAACAAATTCGCTCACGAGTACGTAGATGCTCATAGAGATGCACTCAGTAAAAATTATCCTACTGAAGACCGCTTTGTAGATGAATTTGAATTAAGTGAAAATGAAGTATCAGAATTTAAGACTTTTGTAGCTAATGAAGGAATTGAAATACCAGATGATGATTGGCAGGCATCTGGAGAAGCAATGCTAGTTAGAACAAAAGCATTTATTGGTAGAAACATGTTTGAATCAAGTACATTCTACAGGATAATTGGAGAATTAAATGAAACTCTTTTAGAAGCAATTGAAATACTTAAGGATGGAAGATTCGAAAAGGAAAAGCTAGCTCATAGGACCTTCTAATCAATCTTTGTACTTTTGTAACCTTCTAAGAAATAAATCCTATTAATTATAAGAAAATGAATAAGCTCTCTATCGTAGCAATTCTAGCTTCAGCACTACTTTTCTCTTGCGGAGGAGAGGATGCTAAATCTAAGCCTATCCAGGAAAGCACAAAAAAAGAAGCTGCTGCTCCTGATGTTAACACTAAGCCAGAAAAGTTCGATCCTGCTAAATCACAAGCTCAAGAACCTACAGGCCCACTAACTTCTATTTCGTTCAGCGAATATGAATACGATTTTGGAATACTAGACGAAGGTGATGTTGTAACACACGCTTTTGAATTCACAAATACTGGTGCTGAACCATTAATTCTTGATAAGTGTAAGGGATCTTGCGGTTGCACAGTTCCCGAATGTCCAAAGGAACCGATTCCACCAGGTGGAAGGGGTGAAATTGAAGTTAAATTCAATTCAAAAGGCAAGAAGAATAAACAGAGTAAGAGAGTTTACATTAATGCAAACACAGATCCTGTTCAAACTTTACTTACTATCACGGCTCAGGTTACACCAGCTGCAGAAGAGAAGTAAGCAATAAAAAAGATTTCCAATAAAAAGGTTCAGTATAGCTGGGCCTTTTTTTTTGAAAAAATTTTAAAAACCTTTAAGGAGATTCTGAATCTGTATCAGCAGAAGATTCTTCAATATTTTCTGTCGCGCCAGTTTCTACAAACATTAAGAGTTTACGCATATTTTCTGCCTGAGATATTTGTCCATTACGCTCAAAAGCATATGCAACATTCCCAATAATTCTACGAATAATATCCAAAGGAGCACAAGGACCACAATGGCGCTCATCAACAGGCAAATCCAAATGACTAAGGAATTCGCTAACATCACTTGGATGAATTATAGTTCCCTCACTAAATGGATTAATATAGAAAAGTATTCCGCCTGGAATTCTGTGATCATCGCAAGGCTTTGACCCATCGTGAACGTGATTTTTATCACAGTAGCATAGGATAAAATGATTCGGTAAATTTACACCATGGATAGGTAGATCTAAATCTCTAGCTATTGCAAGGTACAGAGTGCCCACTCCCAAAGGATTGCCCTGTTTTAAATTCATTACCTCTCCAATTAGAGCATCTTTTGGGTTAGGATGTCCAGATCTAGTATTCTTGTACTGTTCCGAACTAAAGAAAATGTGATTTAATATCCTAACCTGCTCTAATGCAGTTAACTCTTCATTCATTTCTAGCCAAACATCCCTTCTCAACTTTTCGTATTGCTTCTTAGTAGCAACTACGTCTAAAAGAGGGTCAGCCGCTTTATGAATCCAAATCGCGCCTTCGATAATATCATCAGCTCCAGTATCAAACCAATCCATAAGGCCCTTTTTTATATATGCACCATGTAGCCACTCTACTAATTCATCAAGCCTACTTTCATGTACTTCACATATTTTATTGGAAGACCTGTGATCCATAACAGCTGGGAGAATATCAGCTCCTCTTTCAAGGAGTTGATCCCTTACATGCATGTAAACATTCTCGTCTGGATCGTCAAGAAGCTGAATTAAAGCGTGTATTTCGGAAACACTCATGGTTCAAAATATAGTTCAGGTATAGACAAGTGTAAATCTAATATCTACTTTAAAGCTATCATACCACTTTGCAAACCACTTATTCAAACAAACTTGTTGATTGGTAACTTAGCGGTAATGAATGCTAAATCCATAACAGACAAGCAACGGCTACATTTTGCCATACTTTTTACTTTTACTTTTTTGCTAATTATTTGGGGAGTTTACCTTTTTGATTCAGTTTTTGAACTTGGCTTAAAGGTTCATGGTAACCGGCCAAGAGAAATAAGAGGACTTAAAGGAATTTTCACATACCCTTTTATTCATAGTGGAATTGAACACTTATGGAACAATACTGCATCATTTTTTACTTTGAATGGATTATTATTTTATTTCTACAGATCTCTTGCAGTAAGAGTTTGGCTTATTCTATTCATACTTAGTGGAGGATTACTTTGGATGATTGGTGGAACTGGTAATCACATAGGAGCAAGCGGAATTATATATGGACTTGCAAGCTTCCTATTCATTAGTGGAGTAATCAGAAATAACCCTCTTTTATCAAGGATAAGCCTTGTTGTTGTGTTTCTGTATGGAGGTATGGTTTGGTGGATGCTACCTATTAAAGATGGAATCAGTTGGGAAGGACATTTAAGCGGCGCACTTACAGGGTTGATCCTTGCATTTTTTTACAAGAATAGAGGCCCTAAAAACCCTATATATAAATTTGAAATCTCTGAAGCAGCACATGAGGATTTGCCAGAATGGTGGATGAGAGGGAATCCTGATCATCCTGATACTATAGCCCAAAGAGCAAGAGAAGCTCGGGAAAAACAAATATTAGAATCAAAAAAAGAGGCCCAACAATCGTGGACCTCTAATAGTACTTTAGAATAATTCTTTATGCGTTTAGCATTACTGGCATTACAAGCATAAGCACATCTTCTCCTGGCTCTTCTGGTTCTGCAGGTCTGATTATTCCAGCTCTATTTGGCGCGCTCAACTCTAGCACAATTTCATCAGAACCAAGATTATTGAGCATGTCTGCAAGGAATCTACTGTTAAATCCAATTTCGATATCCTCGCCCTGATAACTACAAGTAAGTCTTTCTGTTGCCTCATTAGCAAAGTCCAAATCTTCAGCATTAACCGTCAACTCACTTCCTGCAATTCTTAGACGAACTTGATGAGTGGTCTTATTAGCGAATATTGCTACACGACGAATAGCCTGTAAGAAGTCCATTCTATTAATGGTCATTCTATTGGGGTTATCCTTTGGAATTACCGCATCATAATTTGGATATTTACCCTCAATCAATCTGCAGCTAATGTTAACGTCATCAAAATCAAATATTGCATTTGAATCATTAAACTGCATGTGGACTTTTTCAGCTGATAAAGCGACATTTTTTAAGAGATTCAATGGCTTTTTAGGTACGATAAATGATGAATCTTCAGCAGCATTGGCGTCAGTTCTTGCATATCTAACAAGACGATGAGCATCTGTTGCCACAAAGCGCAAACTATCTCTATACATCTCAAAGAAGATACCAGACATTACAGGTCTCAAATCATCGCTACCAGCCGCAAAAAGAGTTCTGTTGATAGCTGTAACGAGAGTATTTCCATCAATTTCAACACTTGACCCTCCTTCTAGAGCTGGTATTTTAGGGAACTCTTCTCCGTTAGCTCCGATAAGTTTATACTTACCAGCATCACTTATAAGCTCAATTACATAAGTATCTAAATCAATCTTAAATGTGAGGGGGACATCCGGAAAAGCCTTTAGAGTATCAAGTAGAATTTTTGCAGGAATTGCAATAGTACCAGTATCCTCAGTTCGAACTTCTAACTTAACAGTCATTGTTGTCTCAAGATCGCTAGCTGAGATAGTAGCCTCTCCGGGAGAAAGATAAAATAGAAAGTAATCTAAAATCGGTAAACTATTATTATTGCTAATAACTCCGCTTAATGATTGAAGTTTGCGTAACAGCTGATTACTAGAGACTATAAAATGCATTTTTATATTGAATTCTTGAACTGTAAATATCAATCTATCCCTTTGATTTTACTGAAGATAATAGCTGTATTTATTCACACAATCTAAACAGCCACTTTATGCTCTCTAAAAGCTTGATTAAGTGTAGTTTTTCTATCTGTACTCTCCTTTCTTTGACCAATGATTAAAGCGCATTGTGTATTGTATGTGCCTGCTGGGAAAGGTTTGGGCTTTGCCCCTGGTATTACAACAGATCTTGGAGGAACATATCCGTTGTACTCAACTGGCTTTTCACCAGTAACATCAATAATTGTGGTACTAGATGTTAGCACCACACCAGCACCTAAAACCGCTTCCGTGCCGATTCTAACACCTTCAACAACAATACATCTGGAACCAATAAATGCTCCGTCTTCAATAATTACTGGCGATGCCTGAAGAGGTTCTAACACACCACCAATTCCAACTCCACCACTAAGGTGAACATCCTTTCCAATTTGAGCGCATGAACCTACCGTAGCCCATGTATCAACCATAGTTCCGCTGTCAACATAAGCACCAACATTAACATAACTAGGCATCAAAATAGTTCCTGGAGCAATATAAGATCCAAACCTTGCAATTGCGTGCGGCACCACCCTAACTCCTGCTTCAGCATAGCCAGTTTTAAGTGGCATCTTGTCGTGGAATTCAAATGGGCCCACTTCTATGGTTTCCATAGTTTGGATTGGGAAGTTTAAAATAACAGCTTTTTTTACCCAATCATTTACCCTCCATCCTCCTTTTCCATCTGGTTCAGCACATCTTAATGTACCAGAATCTAAAGCATACATTACCTTAGAAATCGCATCTATCACATTGGGTTCAGATAAAAGAACGCGGTTATCCCATGCCTCCCCTATTATTTTCTTTAAATCTTCCATCGTCCCAAAGGTATACATTACCTTGCGCCCATGGCACGTTATATAGCTTTTGATTGGGGGAAAGCCAGAACTGGAATTGCGGTTTCTGACAGCAACGGAATTATTGCATCTCCACATTCAACCGTAAACTCTGATGAACTTAATACCTTAGTAGAAAAGCTGTATAATGAAGAACCTTGTGCTGGATTTGTTGTGGGGGTTCCAGGATTAATAATTGGATTAAATACAGATAGCAGCGAAGGAATAGTAAAATTCATCAAATACCTGCAAACCAAATTCCCTTTGACACCAATCCACAAAGTTGACGAAACACAAACCAGCTCAGAAGCTCTTGACGCACTAATATCTGGTGGTATGAAAAAGAGTAAAAGAAGAGAAAAGGGATCAATAGACAAAGTTGCAGCAGCCGTTATCCTACAAAGATTTCTTCAGTAATTAAGATTCAAAGACTTCAACTGTTTTTACCTCACGAACCATATTCGTGAACTTACCTTCAAATCTAGTCGCTCTTACAATGTGGTTATCTATCCAATGGTAGTTACCACCTCTAGGCTTACCCATTAACAATCCATGATATCTAATTCCATGTTTTTCAAGCCACTTCTCTGTCACCTCTCTATGTTCTTCAGTTCTAGAAGTGAAAAAAGTGAGAACATGACCTTCATCATACCACCTACTCATTGTTTTAAGTGCGTCTGGAAAAGGCTCACATGTAACCATACGCTCTGGCTCTTCGTTTGGCACATCTTCAGTAATTGTACCATCGATATCAATCAAATAATTCTTAACTCCATCTGGCAGCTGAGGACTTAAGTTTGATCCATCAGCATTGAAAACCGGGCGTAAAACTTTCATACGACAAAACTAATGTTATCAAACGACAATCACTTGCATTACTGGGCTTTCAGCACCTTTAGTTTCTAACAATTTATCACGAAGATTTGTGAACCCACCAAGTGACTTGCTGAGAACGTGGAAGTTACCCCATCTGTCTTGCGGGATTTTATTTCTCATAATTCTTGAATGAGCTTCTTCAATTCTTTTGACCCTTGCAGCTAGAAGTTGCTTGACCTTCTTTTTGGTCTTCTTTATAACAAGTTTTTGGACCTTCTTTTTCTCTCTGAATGGAACATTTAAACTAAGAGGACTAATATCTATTTCTAAGCCCAAACCCTCGACAACTTTTTTAACTCCATCTCCATCTCCAAGGTCGTCAAGCCCTACTCCATCGAACTCTCTTTTGAGGTAGGAATCTAATTCCATTCTAACTAAATCATCTGAGGTCACCCAGCCATTCTCTATTGACCAACCAAGCTCGCTGAGTAAGTCTGCATCATCTTTTTCCACGATAAGCACGTGGTCTCTTAAGTACAAAGTGGGTGCATGTAATCCATACTCTCCGAACAAATCAAGAATTTGCATCCAATAACGCATCTCACTTGGCCCTAAAACCACATGCGAATTGGGTAGCAAGAATTCTTGATAAATGGGTCTAAGAAGTACACTTGGGCTCAATGACTCGGCGTTTTCTCTAGCCCAAACATCCCATTCATCACACGCAACATTCAACTTTAAATCCCCGCTCCAAATCTTACCACATTTCTTAACAATTCCAATTCTCTTTCCTCCCTTTGTTGAATAGAACAAGTTTATTTCTCTTGGTTTTACAGGCACATGAGTGCTCAAGAGACTATAAAGACCATTTCCTTCTAACTCTTTTGCGAAATGATGTGAAAAGAGATTTTTCAGGTTCTTGTGTGATGCATCAATTACTACCAAACCCTTATCTCCGTACCACAAATGCATGAGCTTAATGAAAAATTGAGAATAAGATAGTCCAGAGCTTGTAGCTAGGGTTTGGTCTATATCATCGACATCAACCCCTAAATCTTTAGACCAGCTTTTAAAAACTTCACGTAATCCTTGGGTTGAAAGCCTTCCTACTTCTGAGCCAATGTCTTTAACCTCCCAAACATGCTTTTCCTTTTCACCCCAAACCCAACTTACCTCCTTAAAATCGTGATCCTCTGAAGCAAGCCAAAAAACAGGAACAGAATCAGTTTCCTGTGCTTTTCTAATAGCAGTAATCACTTTGTAGTGTAGAAATGCAGGGCCTCCAAATAGCTGGAGCTGGTGGCCGGTGGTAATGGTTCTGGAATTAGGGTTTTCCAATCTATCAAAATCCTTTGGGGGGGATAATCCTAGAAAAGAGTATTGCTCTTTAAGGCAATTAAGGAGAGTGCTCCTAATCTGCAGTGACACATTTGAACCATTACCTTTTACTTCGGAAATTACTTCAGAAAATCCTGGCCAGTTTTGGGCAGCTTCAACCCTAGTCTTCAAATCCTAATTATTGCAATAATGTAACAGGACCAGAAAGCTCTTTAACTGAACCATCTTCCAGGTTGATGTTTAGCATCCACACATAAACTCCCAAATTAGAGAGTCTTCCACTTTGATTCCTTCCATCCCATTCTAATTCAGATCCTGAGCTATGCCAAATGATATTTCCCGCGCGATTTAAGATGTACATGGTAGCGCCACAGTTTTTCTCAATTTTGGGAGCAAAAACATCGTTAATATTATCACCGTTAGGAGAAAATGCGGTAGGGACATAAGTTGAAGTCGCAATCCCAAAAGTTTCATTTGGCTCACCTTTATTCACGAATTTATCATTTTGTAAAAAAGGAGAGATAGTTCTAATAGAAAAGTTATCTAAGAAGTAATATGCCTTCAATCTTTCTGGTCCTTCAAATGATTCAATCATTTTACCATTGTCATATCCAAACATTCCAAAAGTAAAGTACTCAGAAGAATCTACAGCTGTAAAGACAAACCTAATAACCTTCCATCCTTGATAATAGTGAACGTTGTTTAGGTAGAAATTTGGATGGTGGTTGATGGGCTCTCTATTGTATTGAATTAAAGGTTCATTTGTGAATGCAACCCCTAAATGACTAACACCTAATCCAGCTGCACTATGTTCATGCACGTCGCCGTTAGCTATTGCAAATGAAAATTCGTATTTTTTACCTGGCTCAAGTGGTTCACTAAGCATACCAGTGAGATATTCTCTTTTGTTTTGTCCAGATTGTCTACTAACTTCTAAACCAACAATAGCTCTACCTTCATAAGAGTCAATTGTAGCAAGAGGTGTTTCTGGTAAATCACCACCTGCTATACCATCCATGTGATAGTAATCTGGATTAGCTGTCATGCTTCCTGCATTTGTCCAATTATCTGTTAGAAACAACATTCCAGAATTTGAAGGAAGCCCTTCGAATTCTTCAAAGCCACCATTTATGACTTCAAGTTGAGAAAAAAAAGAAGATGGAAAAATTACTGCGAATCCAAAAAACACAAGAACGGTACATGTAGTTTTTGTATAAGAATTCGATAAAAACATGATGCAATTTAACAAACTTAAAAATAATATCCAAGGGCAAGAGCACCTTCTATCCTATTTGGACTCCACAACATGCTCCATCTAATGAAGATACTACTATTCCAGGGAGACCAAGAAGCAAATGAAACAATTTTTAGGAAATTAGATTGAACTGGGATTTGATTATATATCAAATCTGGATCTGCCGCATTACCATTATCCTGATATTCATCAAAGGGCACTGTAATCAATTCTAACTCTACGACCTGATCCTTAATGGGTGTATACTCTATCATTGCACCAAACCTCCATCCCCTTGCAGCTCTAATAATTCCATGCCACTCAACGCCCAAATTCAACTTAAAATGTGGCTTTATATAGATTGGAACTGAAAGCGTATCGTATTCAGACTGTAAATCATCAGGAATTATTATAATCTGTTCAATAAAATTGTTCTCTTCATTAAAAATGAAACCAAGGACATTTGGTTCTAAATCCTCTGACTCAAATCTTTTTGCAAAACCTACTGATGCGCAAAATCGATAGTTTAATTGCTTTGATTTTTTCAGCGAGAATGGTCTATTAAATTCTAGACCAAACTCAGGATAAATTGTATTACTTCTGTGAATGTATTGATCCCCCTGCTTTCCTAGAGGTCTGCTGTAACCTGCATTTACTCTCGTTAGAAATGCAAAATCGGTGTGCTCCCTCCAGTTTGGTCTTGATAGAGCTATGGAATCTATCTCAACATCTGCCCTAATTGTAATTACCTGACCATTAATAATTACCGTATCCTTGGGTGTGTCAATAGATGCTCCCACTTCTGGAGCGTACAAAAACGATAAAAGAATAAGGATAAATTTCCAGGCCTTCATACCTCTAAGGTAGGCCTACTTTATTTTTCTACCTTAATTTTTGCAGGAAGCAACCACTCAACCTCTTCTTTCTTCTCCTCTACTTCTTGCCCTTTAACAACTGAAGTTTCAGTCTCAACCAATACAACTGGTTGTGCGACTTCTTTAATTTCTTCTACAACAACTTCTGGTTCTTCAGCTACCACAACTTCTTCAAAAATTTCAGCCTCTTGAACTACAACTACTACAGGATCTACAACTTGCTCAATTGTAATAGGCTCTTTAACTTCTACAATTTCAACAACCTCTTCTATAGCAGTTTCTTCAATTAATACTTCAGGAGCTTCAACTACTTGTTCAATCTGAGAAGTTGGCTCGACTCCTTCTTCAGTTTGAGTAGGTTGATCAGACATCATATAAATAGCACCAACAGTTAGAACTGATGCTGCAATTAAAAGTGATTTACTAACGAATGATCCAGATTTTGATGAATCAAGTTCATTGAACACAGCATCCCTTGTTGATGCAGGCGCAGGCACTTCGTATCCTTCGTAAATGCTTCTTACTTGCTGTTCAAATAAATCGTTAATTGGTTCCATTTGTTTTATTCATCGTTATTTTCTTCAGGTAGTGGAATTGCTTTTTTCTCCATGTAACACAATTGATTTTGCAAATACTTCTTCGCCCTGCTTAATTGGCTCTTTGAAGTATTTACCTCGATACCTAGCATTTCTGCGATTTCCTTGTGTTTATATCCATCAATTACATAAAGTTTAAAAATTAAACCATACCCCTCAGGTAATCGCGCTATAGCACGCTCGAGCTCATCTCGAGTAAAATCACACCTCTTTGACGCCTCAATATCCCTAGGAGTTGCATGAACATCCGAAATATCTATTTGGTTTGCGTGTTTTTGGTTCTTGCGATAGAGCGTAATAGCAGTGTTTACAACTATTCTACGCATCCATCCCTCAAAAGAATTATTTTTAGAAAAGCTGTCTAATTTAGAGAAAATCTTAACCCAAGAGTTTTGGACTACGTCTTCTGCATCAATTTTTGTGTTTGTATAGCGAAGGGCAACAGCGTAA
>MDTD01009238.1_pt1 | contig 14507 bp, 12 predicted proteins | sample 811221 | NCBI WGS metagenome assembly MDTD01 (sample SAMN05326646, study PRJNA326480) | marine metagenome | isolation source: seawater | place: Pacific Ocean: South West | collected 2011
ACTGATGTTTTTAATTCAATTTATAATCAACAAATCGACAAAAAAAGTGCAAGAAATGTTATTTTAGGTTTTTTTATAATTTGTGCGAGCACAACTCTAGTAATCACAGGGTATAAACAATTTACAAATTTTGATTTTTTTAGCAATAAAATTGAGACAAACAAAACTGAACCTAAGATAAAGAAAAAGCAAGAGTCTAAAAAGAAAGAGGTAAAATTACCGAATAAAGACAAAATAAAAATAAAAGAGAATAAAATAAAAAAAAAACCTGAGCAAAAAACCCAAAAAAAGAACAAAGAGCCTGAATTAAAAGTAAAAAGAAACAATGTTGCTGAGGTAATTTTACCAGATTTAAATTTAAAAACTGAAACAGTCATACAATTATTTAAGGATGTTGATTACGACTTAAGAAAAGTCAGGACTGAAAAACTGGTGAAGCCAATATATTTCACTCAATTTCCAAAAGATCTAGATAACTTGCAAAGTGTTCAACTTAAAAAAGAGACATTCATAAAAATTGTTCTACCTTTAGTAGTAGCTGAAAATGAGAAAATACTAGATGACAGACAAAAATTAATAGACCTTTCTTTGAAAAAATTCACAACAGATACAGAAAAACAATGGTTAAGACAAAAACTTTTGGAATATAAAGTTAAAAAAGGTGATCTCAATGAACTTCTGATAAGAATGGATATTATTCCAGTATCAATCGCGCTTGCCCAAGCAGCAAAAGAAAGTGGTTGGGGAACCTCTAGATTTGCTTTAGAAGGCAATGCGATATTTGGCCAATGGACTTGGGATGGTCAAGGAATTGCTCCATTAAAAAGAGATAATAACAAAAATCATAAAATATTAAAGTTTCCGATATTAAGGGCTTCAGTCAAAGCTTATAAGAACAATTTAAATACTCATAAAAGCTATATAAAATTTAGATCACAAAGAAAACTTTTAAGAGAAAAAAGAAAAAGCATATCAGGTCTTTCATTAACAAGCACTTTAAAGAATTATGCTCAAACCGGTTCTGAATATACAAAAATTCTTAATCAAATTATTACTCAAAATAACTTATCTGATTTTGAGCTTGTCAAACTAGTTAATTCAGTTCGCCAAGTTGAATTAAACTCATAATTATTTTTCACTCACAACATATTGAATACCAAGCCATCTCCAAAAACCTTGTTCTTCCTTTAAAGAACAATTTATCCTACCTCTTTCACCAATAAACTTTTCTGTAATTTGAATTTCTAAAAGATTTTTTTCTTTAAATAAAATTTTCGAATTTCTCCATTTATTTCCTTCGTTAGAAAAACAGTTTAAATTATTTAAATTTTTTATATCGTTGAAAAATTTGATATTTATTGTAGGTGGATTATCAGATTGTAAAAGATATTTATTTTCTGGTTTTATACTTTCATATTTTAGCGGCAAAGTTCTCATTAAGGTTTTAAATCTTTTTAAATCACCGTACTTTTCGTTTATAGGAAATCTTGGTAATTCCCAAAAATCTTTTGTATCATCAATCACACCAGAATGTTGTCCAAAAGCATATTTAAAACCCAAATCTTTAATTATTTTCTTAAATTCAAGACTATATTCACCAAAGGGATAAGAAAAAAAATCTGAGTTTTTACCCAATTTATTTTTAAAAATATTTATTGACTTTAAAATATCTTTTTTAATAAAATCTTGGTTTTCCTCTACTAGATATTCATGAGAGTGGCTATGATTTCCTATTTCAACATTTTCATTTTCATAAAGTTCTAATATTTGGTCCCAGTTCATGTAATTGTAAGCACCTACTTCTCTCGTATTGACAAATAATATGAAAGGAATTTTTTTTTCTTTTAATAATGGCCAAGCATTTTGATAAAAAGATAATAATCCATCGTCTATGGTTAAGAGAACTTTTCTCTCTTTTTTGTTTTGAGCAACATCTTGACTAAATTTACTCGGATGTATAAATCTCATATTTTCATTCTCGATCACTTCAAGTTGTTTTTTAAAAACATCCATTTGTATATTTGTTGATGGATATTTGCTTTCGTTAAATCTATGATACATAATTGATATGATTCCATAATCATCAAAATTATTTAATGCAAATAGCTTTGAATGGCTAAGCATGAAGGTTATAATAACTATGAAAATAATGAATAATTTTTTAATCATCAGTTGTACTGGTAATAATGATAAATTAGGTCTAAGTATAAATAAAGAATTTTTTACCCACAATTTAGTTGATAAAAAAAATATTAGTGAGATTTTAGTAGCAGAAATATCTAATTTTATAAAAGTGCATAAAGTAATTTTGGATGAAAATTTTTGTGTTATTGTTAATCAAGGTCCAGGTAGCTTCTCAAGTATAAGGATATCCATTGCAGTAGCAAAAGGTCTTGAAATATCGAAAAAAGTTAAAATTTACGGCTATAATGATGCTGATTTAAAGACTTTTGATAAAGAAAACATTGAAAAACTGATAAATAATAGTTTAATTGAAAAAAATTTGATTAAGCCTATCTATTTGAGCTAAGTTATAGAATGAGTATTATTGAGGAAAAGTGTAAACAAAAAGGTGTAAGGCTCACAGATCAAAGAAAAGTTATTGCTAAGGTTCTATCAGAGTCAAAAGAGATCTATGGATCAAAAGACCATCCAGATGTCGATGAGCTTCATAAAAGAGTTTCGTCTATAGATGATAAAATAAGTATTGCAACAGTTTACAGGACTGTGAAACTTTTTGAAGAAGCAGGAATTCTTGTTAAACATGATTTTAAAGCTGGAAAAGCACGCTACGAAATCAATGATGATCATAATCACTTGATTGATATTAACAGCGGAGAAATAGTGGAGTTTGTAGACAAAGATATAGAGGAGCTTCAAAGGAAAATTGCAAAAAAACTAGGCTACAATCTTGTTGATCATAAACTTGAACTATATGGTTCAAAAATAAAAAAATAGCTTTGGAAAAAAAAATATTCATAAAAACATTCGGTTGTCAGATGAATGAATACGACAGCAATCGTATTTATGATGTAGCCAAAAAGATAAATTATGTGAAAACCAGCGATTTAAGTGATGCAGATTGTTACGTATTAAATACCTGTCACATTAGAGAGAAAGCGACCGAAAAAGTTTATCACGATGTCGGAAGAGTAAAAAAAGAATTCAGAAATAAAAAAAAACCTATAGTAGTAGTAACTGGTTGCGTTGCACAAGCTGAGGGAGAAATTTTACTGAAAAGAGAAAAATATATAGACGCAGTTATTGGTCCTCAATCCTATCAAGACTTTAATAAAACTATTTTAAGTTTGGAAAAAAATAAAAAAAAAATTGATCATACAGAATTTGATGTAATCGAAAAGTTTGACAAACTAAATGTGATTAAAAATTCCCAAAGTAATGTATCCTCTCTTTTGACGATACAAGAAGGTTGTAATAAATTCTGTAAATTTTGTGTTGTCCCATATACTAGGGGATCAGAGTACTCAAGATCTATTAAAGAATTAGTAAAAGAGGTCAAGGAACTTGTTTTAAACGGCGCTAAAGAAGTTGTCTTGCTTGGGCAAAATGTTAACGCTTATAACCATAATGAAAAAAAACTATCTGATTTAATTTATGATATTTCAACTATTAAAGATCTTAAAAGAATTAGATACACAACATCCCATCCATTAGATTTTTCTATGGATTTAATAGATGCACATAAGAAAATTAAGAAATTAATGCCTCTAATTCATCTCCCTGTTCAAAGTGGATCTGATAAAGTTCTCAAGAATATGAACAGAAAGCACAACATTAATTATTATTTAAATCTGATTGAAAGACTAAGAGAGGCAAATTCATCAATTAAATTTTCTAGTGATTTTATAATTGGCTATCCCGATGAGACCGAAGAAGATTTTAATGAAACAATCAAGTTAATAAAAAAAGTTGGTTTTATCAATTCATATTCTTTTATTTTTAGCCCAAGGCTAGGCACCCCTGCCGCAAACATAAAAAGAGTTGATCAAGTTCTTAGCAAAGAAAGACTTAAAACTTTTCAAAGAATAGCTGAAGAAATAAAAATGAAATACAGAAGAAGTCTTTTTGGAAAAGTTTCAAAAGTACTTTTTGAAAATAGAGTAAAAAATAGTGATAGGTTTTTTGGCAGAGATGAATTTAATAATTCAGTAATTGTAGAGAGTACAGAAGATCTTGTTGGCAAAATTAAAGATACAGTTATCTCCGAAGGCAACCATAGTACTCTTATAGGTCAAATTTTAATTAATGAAACTAATAAAGGTTTTGCTGCATAGGTATGTCTGAAATAAAAAAACTTGAAGAAAATTTAATTATAAAAAAAATAGATAAAGAAACTGTAAATATTAATATTGATAATAATGAAATGCTTAAGTCAATAGTTGGTCAATTTGATCAAAATTTAAAGAATTTAGCCAAAATTACAAATACAACTACATTTTTTAGAGGAAACACGATTACTTGTAAAGGAAAGGATATCAAAATCAAGGAGTTTTGCGAGGCGATTAAATTTTTAGCTAACAAATATTTTTTAACAAACATAATTGAAAAAGAAGATATATTACTTTCAGTGAAAAAAAATTTAGAATTGCAAAATTCAAATATCAAGTCTTTTAAACAGCTAATCAAAACACCTAGGAAATCTGTAATTGCTAGGTCTGAAAAACAATCCGAATATATAAAGGCATTAAAGGAAAATGATATTGTAATGTCTCTAGGACCTGCAGGCACCGGAAAGAGTTTTCTCGCTGTTTCTGTTGCTGTAACAATGTTAATAGAAAAGAAAATTGAAAGAGTAATTTTGTCTAGACCTGCAGTAGAGGCTGGAGAAAAACTTGGTTTTTTACCTGGAGACATGAAAGAGAAAGTCGATCCCTATTTAAGACCTTTATATGACGCTTTATATGAATTGTTCGGAGCAGATAAAATCGACAAAAAAATTGAAACGGGTGAAATTGAGATTGCTCCTCTAGCGTTCATGAGAGGTAGAACGTTGAAAAATTGTTTTGCTATTTTAGATGAAGCTCAAAACGCAACAGAAACACAAATTAAGATGTTTTTAACTAGAATTGGTGAAAATTCAAAATTAGTCGTTAATGGGGACCCTTCGCAAATAGATTTAATAAACAAATCCCAATCAGGGCTTGTTAAATCTAAGAATATATTAAAAAATTTAAATGAAATAAAAATAATTGAATTTGATCACCAGGATGTTGTTCGACATCCGCTGGTATCAAAAATAATTCGGGCTTACCAAAAAAAAAGCACTGATGATAAAATTTAATGTAATTTCAAAAAACCCGCGGTGGAAAAATTATATAAAAAATCCTGACACTTACATTAATAGACAAATTAGTAAATTAAATCAAAATCAAAAAAAATATAAAAATAAGTCAATTATCTGTACGTTATTACTCTCGGAAAACAAAGAAATTAAAAAACTTAATAAAAAATTTAGAAACAAAGATCAAATTACTGACATACTATCTTTCCCATCCCTTGATAAAAAAAGATTAAAAAAAAAACTTAAAAATGAAAAAGAAATTTATCTGGGTGATATAATAATTAATTTAAATAAAATTAAGTTTAAAAAGAATATAAAAAAGTTTCAGTTGGAATTTAATAAACTTTGGATACATGGATTAGTCCATTTATTTGGATATGATCATAAAAATGATAAAGATTTTTTGACTATGTTAAAGATAGAAAAAAAATTCTTATCTTATTTAAATTAAATGGCCGATAAATATCTCAATAGTCGTTTAATAACCCTTTTCATTATTCCTTTTACTATTGGATCAATTTCAGTTTTTTCTTTCCAACCATTTAATATAACTTTCATAAATTTTTTTTCATTATCGATTTTTTTTTATTTAATCATTTACGTAAATAAAAAATCAAAAAGTTTTTATAGAAAAAAACCTTATAAAAAAAACTTGTTTATTCTTGGATCAGCATTTGGGTTTGGTTTCTTTCTTAGCGGAACTTATTGGATTAACAATTCATTAACTTTTGATGAAAATTTTAAATTTTTAATCCCATTTGGTTTAATTTTGATACCATTATTTCTAAGTTTATTTTATTCAATTATAACAGTGACAGTTGGTCCTTATCTAAATTCGAATTTTCAATCATTATTTATTTTTTCGGGAGCTCTTGGGTTTTCTGATTATATCAGATCTAAAATTTTAACTGGCTTTCCCTGGAATTTATGGGCCTATAGTTTCTCATGGGCCACGGAGTTTATACAAATTTTGAATCTTATTGGTTTATTTGCTTTTAATCTTTTGTCAATAACCATCTTTATTGTGCCAGTTATAATCTTTTTAAACATAAGTTTTAAAAAAAAAATTATTTCATTAATTTCAGTATTTTCTGCTTTTTTTGCTCTATATATTTATGGAAATTATACAATTAACAAAAACAAAATTTTTATAGGAGAAATCGATGAAAAATTTAATGTTCAAGTTGTTTCACCTAACTTTGAAATAAAGTACAATCTAAGTGATAATCAAATTCAGGATAGACTCAACAAATTAATAAGATATAGCCAACCTAATAAAAATTTAAAAACTTTATTTGTTTGGCCTGAAGGAGCCTTCAGTGGCTATAGTTATGAAAACATTTCATTTTTAAAAAAGTCTTTTTCTCAGCACTTTAGTGAAAATCATTATATTATTTTTGGTATAAACAGATACGATAATAAAAAAAAAGGATTCTATAACTCATTATTAGTTGTGAATAATAAACTAGAAATTATTAGTGAATATAAAAAACAAAAACTTGTTCCATTTGGAGAATTTATCCCATTCGAAAAAAAACTAAATAAATTTGGTATTAAAAAAATCACAGAGGGTTACGGTTCTTTTTTGAAAGGCGAAGGTGAAAAAAATCTAGTGTTTGAAGGTCTAAATATTTTACCTTTGATTTGTTACGAAATCATTTTCACAGAATTTGTTCAAAGATCTGACCAGAAAACAAATTTAATTATAAATATTTCTGAGGATGGATGGTTTGGAGACTCTATTGGACCCTATCAACACTCTATAAAAGGAGTTTATAGATCCATAGAAAGAAATTCTTATTTCATTAGATCTGCTAACAAAGGCGTTAGCATGATTGTGAATAATAAAGGAGAAATAATAAAAAAACTCAACCCTAAAGAAAAAGGCAGTATAAGTCTTGAGGTTCCTTTAATAAAAAGTAATAGTAGAGTCAAAAATGATTTGATATTTTTTGTACTTTTAATTACATATATTTTTATCTTTACGCTATACAAAAAAAATAATGTCAAAAAATAATTATTTATTTACCAGTGAGTCAGTTTCAGAAGGACATCCAGATAAAGTCTGTGATCGTATTTCGGATATGGTAGTTGATTTATACCTTGCAAAAAATCCAGAGTCTAGAGTTGCATGCGAAACATTAACGACAACTAATAAAGTCGTTTTAGCTGGTGAAACAAGAGGCCCTGATATTAGTAAAGAAGAACTAATACAAAAAGTTAGAAATTGCATTAAAGATATTGGCTATGATCAGAAAGGTTTTAGTTGGAAAACCGCAAGTGTGGAAACCCACCTGCATGCACAATCAACAGATATAGCAATGGGAGTAGATTCAAAAGGTAATAAAGATGAAGGTGCTGGAGATCAAGGAATTATGTTTGGATACGCTTGTCAAGAAACAGAGGAATTTATGCCTGCACCAATACACTATTCCCACAAAATACTAAGATTAATGGCTGAAGATAGAAAAAATGGATCACTTAAAGGAATTGAACCGGACTCTAAAAGCCAAGTAACAATGTTTTATGAGGCGAACAAACCAATAAAAGTTAAATCAGTAGTAATTTCAACTCAACACTCAGAAGATCTAAAACAAGAAGATGTTAAAAATTTAATTATCCCATACATTAAAAAATCTATTCCAGAAAAGTATTTACAAGATCTTAAGAGTGATGAAATTTACATCAATCCAACAGGTCAATTCATAATAGGTGGTCCGGATGGCGATACAGGCCTAACTGGCAGAAAAATTATTGTTGATACTTATGGTGGGGCTGCGCCTCACGGAGGAGGAGCATTTTCTGGAAAAGATCCAACAAAAGTTGATAGATCTGCAGCTTATGTTTCTAGGTATCTTGCAAAAAACATTGTAGCCTCCGGTATTTCTGAAAGGTGCTTGATTCAATTGTCTTATGCTATAGGTGTATCAAAACCACTGTCGATATTTATAAAACTGGACGAAAACAATAATTCTAAAGTTGAAAAAATTAAGAATATAATCAACAAAAATTTCGACTTATCTCCAAGGGGCATTAGGGAAATGTTGAAATTAAATAACCCAATTTACGAAGTTACATCAGCATACGGACACTTTGGAAGAAAACCATCAAATAAAGGCGAATTTTCTTGGGAAAAAACAGATAAAGTTAATTTATTTAAGTTCTGAACTTGAAAATTACTTAATTTTATTTTAAAAACTAGTAAAATTATTGAGTTACCAAAATGGGCACTTGCCCATTTTTTTTTAGGAGACAATAAATGTTAAATAGAGGAATAGATAAACTAGAACTTTTGAGAATAGTTGAGGCCGTAGCCAACGAAAAATCAATTGATAAAGAACTTGTAATTGGATCAATGGAAAGCGCTATACAAAAAGCGGCTTTAACAAAATTTGGAAACGATAATAATATAGAAGTTATAATTGATAGAGAAACTGGAGATATTAAAATTCATAAAGTTTTAGAGATTGTTGAAAAAGTTGAGGATTCTTCAAGAGAAATCACTCTGGCTGAAGCTAAAAAAAATGTAAAAGAACAAAGAGAATTTAAACTTGGAGAAAAAATTTATGAGGAGCTTCCTCAGATAGATTTTGGCAGAATAGCAGCCCAAAGTGCAAAACAAGTAATAAGTAGTAGAGTTAGAGAAGCAGAGAAGAACAGACAATATGAAGATTTCATAGACAAACAAACCCAGATTTTAAGTGGAATAATTAAAAGATTAGAATACGGTAATGTTATAGTTGATTTAGGTAAAGCAGAGGGCGTAATTAAAAAAGATGAACTAATACCTAGAGAGATTTTAAAAACAGGTGATAGAGTTAAAGCTTATTGTTACGAAGTAAAAAAAGAATTAAAAGGTCATCAAATTTTTCTATCTCGAGCACATCCCCAATTTTTAGCCAAATTATTTTTTCAAGAGGTGCCAGAGATATATGAAGGAACGATCGAAATAAAATCTGTTGCAAGGGACCCAGGAAGTAGGGCTAAAATTTGTGTACATTCTAAAGACTCATCTATAGATCCTGTTGGCGCTTGTGTCGGAATGAGAGGAAGCAGAGTGCAGACTATAGTGAATGAGCTCCATGGCGAAAAAATTGATATTATAAAATGGACAGAGGATCTTCCAACATTGATTTCCGAGTCTTTATCGCCAGCCGAAATTCAAAAAGTTCTCATCGACCAAAACAATAAAAGGATCGACATCATTTTAACTGAGGAAAATTTAAGTAAGGCTATCGGTAGGAGAGGACAAAATGTAAGATTGGCCTCTAAGCTTACAAATTATGAAATAGATATTTTGACGGATAAAGAAGACTCGGAAAGAAGACAAGAGGAATTTAAAGAAAGAACTGAAACACTAATTAAAAATTTAGAAGTTGATGAAACGTTAGGTCAATTACTTGTTTCTGAAGGATTTACATCTATAGACGAAATTTCACAATCAACTCCGGAAAAAATATCAAAAATTGACGCGATAGATGAAGAGACTGCAAATGAGTTGATTAAAAGATCTAAAGAAACTTTGATTAAAGAAAAAGAAGCGGTCTCATTAAAGTTAAAAGAGTTAGGAGTTGAAGATAAGCTGATAAATTTAAGGGGAATGACGCAAGGCATGCTAGTTATACTTGGCCAAAAAAATATAAAAAGTTTAAGTGATTTTGCTGATTTATCTTCTGATGAGTTAATCGGTGGGTTTGATGAAATAAAAGGAAAAAAGGTAAGAATTGATGGATATTTAGAAGAATTTTCTTTGTCTAGAAAAGAAGCAGATGATCTAATCATGGCTGCTAGAAAAATTATCTATAATTAAATATATGGAAAAAAATAAAAAAAAAACTTTAACTATATCTACAAATTTAACAAAAAAAATCGACACAAGTAAGATCACCTCAAACACAAAAAAATCTTATTTTGTTGAAAAAAAAAAGTTTAACAAACCTAAAAAGAATTCCAGTAGATCTGCAGATGATCAAAATGTTTATTCTAAGCAAGATATAAAAAGAAGGCCTGTATCTCGAAAATTTGTTGAGCAACAAGCGACTAAAGATTTTATAAAAAAAGATAATAAACCAGCTGGTAAAAGTAAATTGAAACTAAAAGGCCCAGTTGATAAAAGAGATTTCAAATTAACGGTATCTAGAGCCTTAAATGTCGAGGAAATTGAGATAAAACAAAGAAGTCTTGCATCAGTAAAAAGAGCTAGATTAAAAGAAAAGAAAAATAAGCCAGAGGAAGAAGTTAAAAAAGAATTCAAAAAAGTAATCAGAGATGTAAAGATTCCAGAACAGATAACTATTCAAGAACTTTCGAATAGAATGGCAGAAAAGTCTAGTGAAATAATAAAATTTTTATTTAATATGAAAGTTGTAGCTACTATAAATCATAACATAGATAAAGATACAGCTGAGTACATTGTAAAAGAATTTGGTCACAAACCAATAATTGAAGATGATCTATCAATAGAAAATACTAACACTGATGAGGAATTAGGAGGTGAAATAAGGACAAGACCTCCAGTGGTAACAATCATGGGACATGTTGATCATGGTAAAACCTCTTTACTTGACTCACTTAGAAAAACAAATGTAGTTTCAAGTGAATTCGGTGGTATAACGCAGCATATAGGTGCCTACCAGGTAAAAACTAATGATGATAAATTAATTACCTTTATAGATACTCCTGGTCATGCCGCATTTACAGAAATGAGAGCAAGAGGTTCTAAAATTACAGATATAGTAATTCTAGTTGTTGCTGCTGACGACGGTATTAAACCTCAAACAATCGAAGCTATCAAACACGCAAAAGCCGCAAAAGTCCCAATTATTGTAGCTATTAATAAATGTGATTTACCTGATAAGAATATAAGTAAAATTAAAAATGAAATGATGCAATACGAGTTGATCGCGGAAGATCTTAGTGGCGATACCCTATTCGTTGAAGTATCAGCTTTAAAAAAAATTAATTTAGAAAAATTAAAAGAGGCAATATTATTACAATCTGAAATTCTTGATTTAAAAGCTTCTTATTCAGATAACGCAAGAGGGGTAGTTTTAGAGTCAAAAATTGATAAAGGCAAAGGACCAGTTTCGACTATTTTAATCAATAATGGAACATTGAAAAAAGGCGACTATTTTGTTTGTGGAGATACTTGGGGAAAGATTAGAGCCATGATTAATCATGATGGAAAATTAGTTAATGAGGCAATACCTTCTATGCCAGTAGAAATTTTAGGAATGAATGATTCTGCTTATGCAGGTGCAAAATTTACTGTAACAAAAAACGAAGTTGAAGCGAAACAAACGGTAGAACTCAAAAAAAATAGTTCTGACAACAGTCTTAAACTTAACAAAGATAAAACCACTTTATTTGACAAAGTTAAAGATAAAGATGAATTAAATATTATTATAAAATCAGATGTACAAGGTTCTAGCGAGGCTTTAAAAATGGCTATTGAAAAGATCGAACATAATGAAGTTGAGGCTAAAATTATTCTCTCTGATATTGGAATGATTAACGAGACAGATGTCTCTCTCGCAAAAGCTTCTAATGCTGTATTGATTGGATTTAATGTTAAACCTAACAGAGAAGCAAAAAAGTTAGCAGAGGAACAAAAAATAGAAATAAAATATTTTAATATCATCTACGAAGCTCTTTCTTATATAGAAAAATCGTTGTCAGGATTGTTAGAACCAGATATTAAAGAGACGGTTTTAGGAAGCGCAGAAATCCAAAAAATTTTTAAAGTTTCAAGCGCTGGTAAAATTGCAGGTTCAAAAGTAATTAGTGGCGAAATAAAGAGTAAGTCTAAAGCAAGAATTATTAGAGACGGCGTTGTAGTGTATAATGGAGAAATTTTATCAATTTTTAGAGAAAAAAATCAAGTTAAGGAAGTTGGAACGGGTATAGAATGTGGCATCAGTATCAAAGACTTTATTGATTTTAAAGAAAAAGATGTAATCGAGTCTTATCTTTCCGAAGAGGTTGGAAGAAGTATATAAATGAAAAATCAATCATCTCATAGATCATTTAGTCAACGGCAACTTAGGGTTGGGGAGCTAGTTAAACAAAATATTGGAGAGTTGTTTATTAGAAATGAGGCAAAAATACCTTTATTAAATTCAAAATTAATTACAGTCACAGAGGTAAGAATGACACCAGATCTTAAAACAGCCAGGGTTTACGTAATTCCGTTAGGTGGCTCTGAAACTAAAGAAATTGTAAAAATCTTGACGGAATACTCGCATCTTGTTAGAAAAGCTTTATCAAAAAGACTAGATGTTAAATTTCTTCCTAAACTCACATTTGTAGAAGATAACTCTTTTGATTATGCAGAAAAGATAGAAAAATTGATTAAAAAAAATAATGACAAAGACAAAAAAAGATACAATTAACTCTTTAGCTTTACACAAAAAAGACGTTGGCTCGACTGAAATCCAAATTGGACTGCTGACTGATAAAATAACAAAGTTATCAGAGCATTTTAAAAAATTTAAAAAAGACAAACACTCAACTTTAGGTTTAGCAAAATCAGTAAATAAAAGAAAAAAACTTCTAGCTTATCTTAAAAAGAAAAATTCTGATTCTTATCTTAAAGTTATAAAACAATTAAACTTAAGGAAATAATGTTCAAAATATACAAGGAAGAATTGGAAGTTAATGGTAAAAAATTAACTTTAGAAACTGGTAAAGTAGCCCGTCAAGCTGATGGAGCAATAATTGCCTCACTAGGCGAAACAGTCGTTATTGCCACTGCAGTAGGAGCGAAAAAAGTTGCCGAGGGACAAGATTATTTTCCGTTATCAGTAAATTACCAGGAAAAATATTATGCTGCTGGCAAAATACCAGGAGGATACTTTAAAAGAGAGGCAAGACCAACTGAGGCTGAAACACTAATTTCAAGATTAATTGATAGGCCCATAAGACCTCTATTTCCATCTAGCTTTATGAACGAGGTACAAGTTTTACCCACCGTTTTATCTTATGATAGCCAAAATCAACCAGACATTTTATCAATTATTGCCTCCTCTGCTGCCTTAGCTATTTCTGGTTTACCCTTTATGGGACCTATTGCTGCGAGTAGAGTTGGATATAAAGATGGGAAATATTTATTAAATCCTTCTGTGGAAGAGTTGAAAGACTCAGAATTAGACTTAGTAGTTGCTGGAACTAAAGATGCCGTATTAATGGTCGAGTCGGAAACATCAGGACTATCTGAAAAAGTTATGCTAGATGCTGTAAAATTTGGTCATGAAAAATTTTTACCAATAATAGATGCAATCGAAAAGTTAGCAAAAAAAGCTGGAAAACCAAAATGGGAAGTAGAAGAAATTGATCATTCTAATGTTAAAAAGAAAATTGTTGAAAAATTTGAAAAGGGCTTGAGAAGCGCATTTAAAGAAATTGATAAGAAAAAAAGGTCTACCGCTATTTCCGAAATAGAAACTCAATGTAAAGAAATGTTTATTGAAGATGAAAAGGTAACGGAAAACCAAGCGATGTCACAATTAAAATCTTTAGAAAAAGATATAGTTAGAACAGCTATATTAAAAGAGAAAAAAAGAATAGACGGAAGGGGATTGGCTGATGTAAGGCAGATCAAATGTGAAGTTGGAGTTTTACCAAGAACGCACGGATCAGCTCTTTTTACCAGAGGAGAAACTCAAGCGCTTGTTGTAACAACTCTTGGAATGGCAGATGACGAACAAAGATTAGAGAGTCTAGAAGGCATGCAAAGATCAAATTTTATGTTACATTATAATTTTCCTCCTTTTTCAGTTGGAGAATGTGGAAGGATAGGAACTGGCCGAAGAGAAATAGGGCATGGTAAACTTGCATGGAGAGCTATAAATTCCTCTCTGCCAAAAAAAGAAAATTTTCCTTACACATTGCGAGTAGTTTCAGAAATAACAGAATCAAACGGGTCTTCTTCAATGGCAACCGTTTGTGGAACTTCATTATCTTTAATGGATGCAGGTGTTCCAATCAAAGAACCAGTAGCTGGAATTGCGATGGGGTTAATAAAAGAGGGAGATAATTTCTCAGTGCTTTCTGACATTCTAGGTGATGAAGATCATTTAGGAGATATGGATTTTAAAGTGGCTGGAACAAAAAATGGTATTACTTCACTTCAGATGGATATCAAAATTACGGGCATTACATTTGAGATTATGGAAAAAGCTTTAGATCAAGCAAAAAGTGGAAGAGA
>MDTD01185050.1_pt1 | contig 14506 bp, 9 predicted proteins | sample 811221 | NCBI WGS metagenome assembly MDTD01 (sample SAMN05326646, study PRJNA326480) | marine metagenome | isolation source: seawater | place: Pacific Ocean: South West | collected 2011
GGTAAAATTACAAAAAATTTATTTGATGTAATATCCAAAAATGGCACCTCTTCTAATTTGAATCTTATATCTTTTTTGTAATATTCTTCTGGAGAAATTTTGATTGTTTTTTCATTATTAGTTTTTGGATAACATAAAGTAACATCATAACCAAGCTCACTAAAACTAATAGCTTGGTTTAGAGCGTGTACACCATAAGCTTTTTCAGTAGGAAATCTACCATAAACTAATACATATATTTTTTTCTTCACAATTTTAGAATAACTAATAGTATCTATTTATAAATACTTAATCTTTTTTTATTATTAAAAATAATAAAAATTACTAGACCGCTTAAAGTTAATGTAATCGCTCTTCTTGGATATCCATCGAAAATTGTGTATAAGAAAAATGGCGAAACAGATAGAAATATAATTAAATAATATAAAAGTCTATCCTTAGCTTGAAACATAACGTAAATAATTACGAATATAAGTAAAAAAAGATTTATCATTAAAAAACCATTTCCAACATATTCAAGGCTTTTTATATTAAAAGGGATAAAAAGGATACCTTTTAACTCTTCAAAAGAAAAACCCAATAATGAGTCTGTAAGCGGTACACTCCCATCTTTAGATAGTGCTTGGGAAAAACCTAACTCTGTTCCAGTAGAGCTAAATATGTAAAATTCTTTACCGAAATATAAATTGTGAAACATTGGCAGTAACAATATTAAAGATGGAATAAACGTTCTAATATTTACACCTCCAAATCTATATGAAAGCAATACAGTCATAGGTAAAAGGTAAAGAATTCCTTCTGGCCTTAACAAAATAGATAAACAAATTAGTAAAACAAACAACCTATCAATTTTTTGATTTTTTACAAAATTAAATACTGCTAATAAAACGATCAGAAAATTAAAAGGCTCACTCCATCCGTATATAAGCAAATTTAGGAATGCACTGGATGATAAAAATAGCAAGAGACCAAAAAAATAAATAATACTTAATGGTTGATTATTTATTAATTTACTTAGCAAAAAAAATATAAATATTAGAAAAATAATGCATACAAGTTTCCAATTGTTGCCAAATAAGAAATTAAGAATATTGAGCAAGTATCTAAATAGCGGTGGCTCATAAAATAGGTCGTCGCCTCCCCTTAAAAAATTATATAAATTAAAATCCAAATTCATAGCAAGGGCTTTTACTTGATGGTGTTGAGGAACAGTACCAGGTAATCTTGGTAGATTAAAAGTTATATCATTAAATAATTTTAGTATCTGAAAAGGCAAAAGAAACAACGACAGAAGTTCATAATTTTTATAATTTTTATATTTAAAAAAACAAATAAAAAATGACAAAATAATTGTAAGAATTATTTGATTGTTAATATACACATAAACCAAATAATTTAATAAAACTATTAAGAAAATTTGAAATAATAGTGTTTTCTCATATTCAATTTTTTTTATCTCATTTGCAATACAAAAAAATATCAAAAAATAAACAATGTAATTTTGAAAATCAATTCTAAAATTTTGTTCAACTATTCTTAATGTTGCAAAATTTCTAGGGCTGTTTATTAAAAAGTTTGAATTTTTATTTAAAACAAATTCTTCAGCATTAGTTGGCAAGTATTCATATTCAATCCTGTATTCAGAAGGTTTTAAAGATATTTCTATACTTTTTATATTTGCATAATTTGCATCCTCAAACAGAACTTTTTTGTTTTGAAGTATTTTTATGGAACCAAAATATTTAATATCTAGATTATTTGAATTTTGAAATGTTTTTTCTATCTCTACCCTAAAAGGAATCCACAAATAATTCCATTCACCACTTTTTGCACTGGGTCCAAATGAAGAACCTTCATAGTTTATTCCAGTAAGGTATTCTGTGCTCCATGACGATTCCAAATGACCATATAATGTTAGATTGTCCTCATTAACCCCCTCATTAATTTGTAATAAATATGATTTATTATTATCTGTAAATATAGAAAATTGATTAAATGTTTCAATACACTTATTTGGCATTTCATTGTTAACTGTTTTATAGCAAACAGAATAAAAACTATTTAAGAAAAATAATGAGGAAATTTTTACTACCAATAAGAAAATACAAAGTAAAAAACCAACTTTTTTAGTTCTAAAAGCAAGTAATGAAATAGATAAAAATCCAAGAAAAGAGTAATAATCATCGAGTGGAAAATTTAATGACAAAAATGGAGATGGAATTATGTATAAAAATAGTAAAGTTATAAATTTTATTTTTGAGTAATTGTAGTTAATTGTTCTAAATTTCATTATTTTGTTTTAAAATTTTAATTATCATAGTCTTGCATTGTTGAAAGTAAAAAAAACTAATATTTTTAAGTATATTAATAAAAACCTTGTTTTTTCGCGTTTTGTATTTATAGGAATTATTTTATTCCCATCAAAAAGTTTAAATTTCTTAGGTGGCTTTCCAGTTAAATCTTCTCCTAAATTTATTTTTATTTTTTTTGTCTGTTTTTTAATTTTTAAGATTGATTCAATTTCAAAAAACCATTTTTTAATATTTTTTATTCTTCTTATTTTTAAAATATCTAGTCCTTTTATTTTTGACAATTTATGGAATGTGTGTGTCTCAGACAATACAACACCCAGACAGACCCAATTTGAATATATTTACATAGAGAGAGATTGTGTAAAAAACTTTGATAGTCTAAATAATCCTCAAACCTTAGAAGTACCAAAAATTGAGTATGGTGTTATTTTTGATGAATATAAGTGGATGGGTCATAATGCAACAAATTTCCCAGTTGGTTTTTTAAATCATTCAGCATTTAATTTCTATGAAAAAAGAAGAGATTGGCTTCCATTTAAAATGAGTTTGCAAAAGGACCTTAATGAACTAAGTGAATATGTCGAGATTAGTTATGTAGGATATGTTAAATTAAATTTTTACCCAAGTGATCTAAATATTAATTTGCCAATTAATCAAGATTCAATAGAAACAGTAATTTTAAAAATTCCTAATGAATCTGAAAAAATTAACATGGAGTATTTTTATCGTGATGAAGGCATTCTTCAAGATGCAACTCGTCCTTTTAATGTTCCTAATGTTTTTACAGATAATAAAATGAATGCTCATTTGTTTGTAAAGGAACTCGATATTAGTAAAAATGAAATTCCTTCAAGCAATCTAATCAATTATGAGTACTTATTAATTATTTTATTGTTTTATTTTCTGAAGAGTTCGATTCTTCTTCTTGATAAAATAGAGAAATCTTTATTTTTTACTGTTGTATTTTTAATATTAATTACCCAATTTTATGAAATTAGATTTGAAAATAACTTACTTGAAAAAATTATAGGGTATGGTTTACTTTTTTTTGCTTTCACTTTGGTTTCAAAATTAGAATTTTCAAAAATCCACCTTCTTGCTGTATTAGCAATATTTATTTCTTTAAACTTTTTTATTATTGATGAACCATGGAATCTTCTTGATTTTAATGTAAAGCCTTCAGGCACAGATATATTAACTTACGAAAATCAAGCGAGATTAATTTTTGAAGGAGAAGGATTCAGAGGCGGAGAGGACGTTTTTTGGTATTCTCCAGGTTATAGATATGCCTTAATGTTAATCCATGTTATTTTTGGAGATGGTTGGAATATTGCCTGGAAGGTAATCTTATCATTTACTATTTACTTTCTCCTTAAGCTTGGAAATGGAAATCTATTTATTGTTCTTCCATTAATATTATTTTTATCATCAGATAATGTAAGAACATTGTATTTATATGGAATGTCCGAGACCTTATCACTTTTTTTAATTTTGTTAAGCCTTCTTTTTTATAATAATAAAAGATTATTTCTTACACTCATATCTTGTGCAACTATAATTCGTCCTGATATTATTTTTCTTACATCTGTTTTAATACTTTTCAATTTTAAAGTAAGAGACCTGGTATTTCCTTCTCTAATACTTGTATTTCCTCTAATGCATAATTTATATTACGGAAACTCATTTGTGCCTTTCAGTACAGGTGCAACTTATGGAAGAAATTTGAATTTTGAATTTATTGATAATATTGAATACTTAATTTTTAATATTTTTAATTTAGAAATTAGAAACATTTTAGGACTAGTTCCCACATCAATAGCTTTTTACTTAATTTTGCTAAACATAATCTATCCATTTTTGAAGTATTTTAGAATCAAAAATCCAAAAATACTGATAAATATTCTTTTTTGGGTATTAGTTATTATTCCGTACCTAGTTTATGACCCAAGATTATTCTTTCCTAGGCATGTTTTGATTGGTTTAGTTATTCTATGTATAGATTTTTCGAGTTTTAGTTTTAACTTTCCGTCCTTTAAAAAAAGAGAGGAAACCGCTACTAAAAGCCAAGAGCAATAATATTTTGTTCAAAAACACACCTTCATTATTGTTATTTACATATATAGCAGATGATTGAATTGAGTATCCTCCACTCGTATAATTCAGGCATTCAAAATAATTTGCTACAGTAACAATTTGATTTCCATTAGTTAGATTCCTTTCTTTGTAAGATTCATCTTTTGGATAAATAGTGAAATCATTTTCTTCATAAGGCACTATCAAAGGATCATACTCTCCTTTACAAATACTCTTACTAAATTCCAATGGCGAACACCAAGAATCACTGTATGTAATTCTTTCGGTTAACGCATCATTTATTAAGCAGGGAGTAATTACATGAACCTTATTTAGAAAAAAAGAAGAATTCTTGATCTCACTAACAGTTACTCCTTTTGCCATACTGAAAAAAAAGATATTCAATATTACAAAAAGAGATATAAATACTAATTGATTTTTATGGAGCCTTATTTTTATAAGAAAGTAAATCAATGTAAAAGATAATAGAAAACTAAATAAATGAGTTTTCATAGGGTCACCTTTTGATGGATCAAAATTTTGTGTTAAAAAAGGAAATAAATTTATAGCATTCACGATTAGTGCAAAAACTCCAACAAAACCTAGGATTCCAATTTTTTGTAATTTTTTATTCTTCTCTTTTAACAATGAAAAAATTACAAAAATATAAAAAAATAAAGACAAAACCAATGAAATTCTTATAATCATGATATCTCCTGGGAAAATATCTCCTGACCAACCATCTTTGTGAAACCAATACCTTTGCCAATAATCTCCAAAAGTATCAGCAAGAATAATTGATATCATAGATCCACTTAATTCATTTCTGAACGGATTTTGAAATAATTCAATTGGATTAAACAAGTAAAAATAACTTAGTGAAGCCTTATTGTTGTAGTTATCCTCGATAATATGTTGCCATAAATAATTACCATTAATTTCAAAATTTTCTATTACTAGAAAAACTGTGAGCAGGAATGTGATTAAATTTATTCTTATGAAATTTTTATTTATTATTTTTTTTCCATAAATTACAAGAATCGATAACCCAATCATAAATGTGATACTTGATTTTAAAACAATAAGCGATGACAAAATAGGAATTGATAAATAAAGAAATATATTATTTTTCGTTTCAAAAAAAGAGTTATATAAAAAGAGTAGCCAAGGTAAAAAAGCAAAAGCCATAATTTCTGGCTTTAAGATAATTCTTGCTCCTATTAAAGGAACAAACAGAGAGACAATTATCAATATTTTTATAATTTCGTCATATCTGTAATCTAGGTTGTTTAATAATTTGTATAAACCAAAAAGTCCAAACACGAAAAATATTAGATTTCCAATCTGTATGGAAGCCGTAATTGTAGGCTCAACATAAATTTCTGATATAAATAATGGAGTTTTATAAAAATCAAAAACTTTACTTATAAACCAGTAGTAACTTATTCCAGACTCAAGACCTATTTTTGATAGGTCATTAGTTATGAAATACTCTAGATATTTTTTGTATCTATTGAAGTCTGTTCCACGCATGCTGTTGTAGTTAAGATACGTAAGACAAAAAATAAAAAAATTTTGCAAAATAAGCAAAATTGTTAGAAAAAAGTTAGTTTTCTTAATTTTCAATTTTTAAACTTTGTTAAATAAGTAATTAAGTAGTTATTATATATATTGATTTGAAAAAATTCTTAAATTCAAAGTATTTAGAAACTTATAAACCTATTTTATTTATACAAACTGTACTGTTTTTACCATTTTTGATTGACGGAAGCATAAGTGCAGATTGGGACTCTTATGCAAGCCTTGCTTCAGGCAAAATACTTTTTGAGGAGCTAACCTATATACCTTCTAGGCCTCCAGGATTTCCCTTGTATGAATTATTACTTGGTGTTTTAAGCAAAACATCAACTCGTTTTACTATTTTTTTTCATTACCTAGTTGGTCTTTTCTTCACAATCTATATATACAAATCTCTTCCGGAAACTAAACTTAAACCAATTTACGCATTTATTTTTTTTACAAGTAGTGTCTATCTAATATCAGCATATACAGCTATTGATTACGTTCTTGGTGCATTTTTTGGCTTTGCTTTTTTAAATAAAATTAGGGAACAAAAGTTTGTTCTAGCCTATTTTTTAATAATTATTAGCTGCGGAATAAGGTTATCAAATGTTATTTTTTTAATTGCAGGTTGTATTTTCTTGTATTTTTCAGACAAAGATTTAAAAAAGATAGCTATTTTATTAACATCTTTAATTCCAATTATATTTTTGTACTTGCCTTCATACCTTGTTGGAGGGGGAGTTTGTTTTTTAAACTTAACTAATATTGATCACAATTTATACGAAAGGCTGGGTAGATATTTTTACAAACAAATCCAGTTTTTTGGAATACTTGGTTCTTTGATTCTAATTTTTTATTTTTTCAAGCATATTATGAAGATTGAATATAAAGACCCTTTCCATCTTTCAATAATCTTCATATTTATTTCTTTTCAACTTTCTTTTTTAAGACTTCCAACTGAAAAAGGTCATTTACTACCTGCGTTAATTTGTTTTTTATTTTTAATTAATAACATTGAAATCAAAAGAAAATTTCTTTATTTAGTTTTGATATCATCACTTTTAAGCAATTTTTTTGCAATTGAATTTTTAAAACCAGACATTCCAAATCATGCAACTAGTGCAGAGTTCTCTATTTTTATTGATGAAGGATACTTAGTTAAAGATTTTAAAATCAGAGCTGATAAAGGTAAAAATTTTGAATACAACATTAGCAATTCAGTTAGTGAAATTAAAAATGCTTGGAGCAAGGGAGCTCCTAATTGTTAATATAAATTGTGTAATAAGAAATATAAATTATAATTACAATATTTAAAAGGACTGGAAAGCTTTTAAACAAATCGTAAGAAATATCTTCCATTTTTCCATTTAGAGAATTTTTAAGAATATATTGAAAAATATAGTACAAAGAAATAGCACTTATAAATAAGATTAAATATATAAAAGGAGTATAAAGTTCTATTTTACTTGTTAACCATCCTTCATAGATAAAAATCGAACACCACAGGCAAACTTTATATGTTGTAATCAGAGAGCTTTTAGAATAATTGTTTTTTAGATACTCTTTATAACTATTCATTATTGCTAAGTTAGAAAGAATTGAAACCTTTTTACAAATTCCTAACATAAAGCTAGAAGTTAGAATAAATAAAAATAGATATATTGAAATTTCTATGTCAACAGCCCTACTTCCTACATATGCACGTAATAAAAACATTATTGAAATTGATATACTGTCGAAATACTTTGTAAATTTAAGATAGTAAGTATAAGCAGCACTTAATAGTACATAAGTAAACCCTAAAACTGTAACAATAAAGTTTACTTGTAAAAATATTGCAGCGCTCACAATAAGTAAGGTTGTTATTAAAAATAATGACTGCCTTTGTGAAATTGAACCACTTGCTATTGGCCTTCCTTTTTTAATGGGATGATTAATATCTATTTTTTTATCTACTAGGTCATTAATCACATAACCCGCTGATGAGATAAAAGATAATCCAAAAAATACAATTAATAATGAAACTAAATTGTTAACGTCTTTCGAACCAGCGCCAAAAAAAACTGTAAAAACAATTAAGTTCTTTACCCATTGCCATGGCCTTAAAGTCTTAATGATGTTATAAAAATTCATTATTTTAAAAATTCTAGCCTATTAATTTAATCTTGAAAAAAAGGTATTCTTTTATCAAAAAACATGTCTTCTTTTAATTCTTTTATTTCGTAAATAATAGTTAATAGCAATAATTAATAAGACTAACGGTCCATAAAGGCTAATAAATATTTCATCAAAAATGACATTATTAAATTTTATAAATCCTAATAATGTCAATTGAGGAATTATTGAAACTAAAAAAATTAAAATAAATTCGTTGTGAGCTTGTTTGTAAAAATAAAAACATAAAAATATAGCTATTTCAATTAAATGATATGTTCTAAAGTACGGATTTAGTATTAGATAGACTAAAAAGGAGTTGGTTATTATTTGCTCTACATTTAACGTACATTTTAAAAAGTCATTTAGGGTTGAAAATATAAAAACTATTAGAAGTGAAAAGATAATAATAAAAATTAATACATTTAGTTCAAATAAGTAATGTAGAAGGTTCGGCACTGATGGTGTGTCGTAATAGTTTCCAAAAATATCATCAAACACACTAAAAGAATTAATATTATCTGGATTAGAAAATATATTAAAGTACTGAATCCAGGTATTTAAAAGTTCTTTTTCTAAAAAATATGTAATTGAGATCATAGCAAAAAAAATTAAAGAACTATTTATAACAAATTCTTTAATTTTTTTGTTTTTTAGTCCAAAAACCAACAACAATAACATTGGAAGTAATGTTAGTTTTATATAAATTAACATTGCAAATAATACAGATGCTACCTTGTAGTATTTGTGAAATATAGATATAAAAAACAAAATTAATAACAGATGCGAAACTATTGAAATATTACCACTCCGAAGGGCCTGGTAAAAACCATTAAATCCTGTAAGCAATATTACAAAATTTGCTGGTGTAGATTTTTTATTCCAAAAAATTAGTAAGAATAAAGGTATACAACTTAGAAAATATTTATAGTTTTCAATCCAATTTAAATATGGATGACAGAAAATTTGGAAACTTTTGATAACCAAAGGAAGATAATTAGTACCTATTTTATTTGAGCTGACAATAAAATTTTCAGGAACAACTTTGTTTATATTTTCTTCAAGGTAGGGATTTAGATTGTTAAACATCATTATATTTGTAACCTCACAATGTATCAAAGCATCATTTTTCGTTACACTTCGAGGCTGTTCAATAATTACAAAAATAAATAAAAATATTGAGGCGACTGCAACAATATTTTTTAATGTTTTCATATTTTTTTATAATAAGCAATTAATAAATTTTGTCTAAATTTTTAGAATAAAATACTTTATAAATAATAAATGTTAAATTTACTATGAAACAAACTTAAAGGGATTTACGTGGTACAAGATTCAATAGATGATTTTGGAATGCAATTTCAAAGGCACTCTAATATCGAAGGCGTCTGGGGATCTGAGGTGCTCTTAAAGCAATCGGTATACCCTTTTAAATTAGAAAAAATAGAAAATAAGCATATATGTGAAGTTGGAAGTGGTTCAGGAAGATATTTAAAAAATTTTCTTAGATTTAATCCAAATAAAATTACAGCTATAGATCCAGCTGAGTCAATTCATGTTGCTCAAAGAAATGTACAGGATAAAAGGGTCAACTTTTTAAAAATAGATTCAACAAAAATGAAATTAAATGAAGAGTTTGATTATGTTTTTTCTTTGGGAGTAATTCATCATATACCAAAAGCAGATCTGGCTGTTAAAAACATTTACAGCAGTCTCAAGCCTAACGGTCAATTCATAATGTGGGTATATGGTTATGAAAATAATGAACTTTACATACTATTTTTCAATAATCTAAGAAAAATACTTTCTAAATTACCAGATTTTATAGTTGAATTTATTTCTTATATTCTGACTTTAATAACATACCCATATGGTTTTTTATGTAAATATTTTAAATTACCATTGAAGCAATATTTTCTTAATGTATTTTCTCTGTTTAGCTTTAAGCATCGAATGTATGTTGTCTTCGACCAATTAAATCCTAAGTACTCAAAATATTATAAAAAAAATGAAGTAGTTGATTTATTAAACGATGCTGGATTTGAAGTGGATAAAATTTTTCACAGAGATAATTACAGTTGGACAGCTATAGGTATAAAAAAGTCACTTTAAAGTAAGTTGATTATTATCAATCCACTTAAGAAACGAATAGTATCTCCAGATATATCTGGATTTTAAATAATTATTGTCATTTGTTTTTTCTAAATACTTGATGAGAATACGTATTTCATCCAGCTCAATCCAATTTTTGTATAGATATGGAGTGGCAACATTTTCAATCCAACTACCAAAATCATGCGAGAATCCATGTTTTACTCCAATTGAGTAATTTTTAAGCTCATTAATAAGTTGTTTTTTTAAATATTGTTTTTCATTAAGAAAAGTTACATTATTTTTTAACATAAGATTTTTTGAATGTTTATAAATTCGATTATCTAAAAATACAGGTCTTACTTCTAATGAATTTAACATAGATGATAAATCACTCTTCTTAAGTATATTTGTGTACATATAGTTTTTAATATCAACCTGACTTAAATAATTTATATTATTTAAGTCATTAATTTTTTGACTGAGTAGTAAATTTCTATAAATATTTTCTCGTTTTTTGTAATCAATATGTGGTAAGTAATTCTGCCAAAATAACAATTTAATTAATACTTCACTATTTTTTGCAGAATTAAATATTTTTAATTTTTCTTTTAAAGATATATATGAATAATTTGAATTTGATAATTTATTTTGAAACATTTCAATTAATAAAGATCCATAATACGGAACAAATTTTGAAATTTTAGCAGCTCTATACCATTGGTATCCTCCAAATAATTCATCAGCACCATCTCCAGAAATTACAACTTTAGTAAACTTAGAAACTTCTTTATTTAGATAGTAGGTTGGGACAATACTCGGATCTGCAACAGGTTCAGGTAACTTTAGCAACACTTCATCAATAATTTCTTCATTTTTTTGGGAAGGGAATATAAATTTTTTCAACTCAATATTTAAATCTTTACTTACAGCTTCTGCCTTGCTTTGTTCATTGTATGCTGAGTTGTCAAAACCTAGAGAGTATGCTGTCACTTTTTTATTTGTATATTTAGATGCAAATGTTGCAATTAATGTTGAGTCTATTCCACCACTTAATAAAATATTTACTGGAACTTCTGCAGTGAGCTGATCTTCTAAAGTCTCTTTAAAAATTTCAGTAAATGAATAATTTTTTAAATCACCCTTTTCTTTATCACTGATATTGAAGGAATTGAATTCAAAACCCTTACTATTAAAAGTTATAAAATTTCCGGGTTCTATAGAATGCAGATTATCAATTATGCTTTCTCCTTGATCTATACCACCAAATAAAATAAAGCTTTCAAAGGCATTATTCGATATATGATTTCCTAAAATCTTATTCTCTATAAGGGGTTTTATTTCAGAACAAAAATAAAGGTCATAAGTATTAGAATATCCAAAATAAAGCGGTTTTATTCCAAATCCGTCCCTTACTAGATGAATTGTTTCATTCTATTTATCAAAGAAACAAAAAGCAAACATACCATTTAAATCAGATAAATAATTTGTTGAGTTCTCTTTAAGAAAATTAAATAAAAAACGAGTATCACTTTTTGAGTTTGATTCTATGGAATATTTACTTTTCATTTTATCTAATTCATAAATTTCACCATTATAAATTAATGCATTTCCTTGCTCATCAACCATTGGCATGTCTCCATCTATAAGACCTGTTATGCTCAACCTAGAACTGCCTAAATGTAAATATTTACCATTAAATTCAATAATTTTGTAGGAAATTTTGTCGGGACCCCTGTGTTTTAATGAGTTTGATAGATTATTTATTAATTCTTCATTTTTATTATTTGAAACAAATCCAACAATTCCACACATGTACAAATATTAATTCAAAATAGCTTTTTATAGTCTAGAATTTCTTTATATGAGCGAAGTAAAGTTATCAATTGTAATACCTTGTTATAACGAAGAGTTATCGATAAATAAATTATTAACTGATATATATGAAAATTTTAAAGATTTAAAAAATTATGAAATCATATTGGTTGATGATGGAAGTCATATTGTTTTAAAGAACAAAATTAATTCAGACTTAAAAAAAGAAAACCTTGAAGTAATAAGAAATGAATTCAACAAAGGTCAAACTGCTTCTATAAATATTGGAATCCAACATAGTAAGGGATCTACAATTGGATTGTTAGATGGTGATGGTCAAAATCCTCCAAGTGAACTTAAAAGAATGTTTGAGTTCTATTTAAAAGAGGAAGACAATTATGATGCGATAATATCTTTTCGCAAAAAACGAAAGGATAATATCAATAAAAGAACCACATCCTTTCTTGCAAATCTTATATTAAAATTTTTAACAAAATCTCAATACAAAGATCTCGGATCAAGCTTGAAGGTAGTTAAAAAAGAAGCTATTAAAACAATAAAGCTAGATGGAGAATTACACAGGTTTATAGTTCCAATGCTAGAAAAAAGAAATTTTAGAATAAAAGAACTTGCAACAAACCACAAGCATAGAAAAACTGGAAAATCTAATTATGGATTAAATCGAATTGTTCCAGTATTTGTTGATGGTATTCAGTTCTATTTATCTCATGGATTTACAAAGACAAAAAGATATGCACTAGGAAAGTTATCATTCTTCTTTATTTTTTTCTCAATAATTTTGAATGCCTATGTTTTGTATCAAAAATTTTCTTTAGATATATTTGTTCACAGAAATCCACTATTTATTGCCGCTTTGATTGCTGCACTTTTAGGAGTATTCATTTTTTCGTTTGCAATTTTATTTGATGACTCAAAATAGAGACTATTTTTAATATCTTTATAATTATATAAAATCTTTATAGAATAAATTACATATGTATAAGAGTTATAAATTAAAATGAAAAAACTAAACTCAAAAATTTTTTATTTTTTATTATCAACTACAGTTGTTTTTTGTGGAGGACAGGAAGAATTAGAAGTTGAGATTGATGTAACTTCAACAACCTCAACAACTCAGATTATTCAAGAAACTACAACCACCACAATAGAAGTAGTGATTGAAGACTCAGAATGTATTCCAGATGACAACTCAAATATAAATCTTGAAAGAGAAATAGAAATTCAGAGATTTTTAAATAAATATGGATTCAATGCCGGTGAAGAGGACGGCTATTTTGGATATCAAAGTACAGAAGCTCTTAGAAAATTTCAAGCATTTGCAGGGTTATCACCTGATGGAGACTTGGGTCCTATTACTAAAGAAATAATTAAAAATTGGACTGGTTGCGAAGAAGAAGTTAATTCATATGCTTCTACTCCAACTACAACAATTGTTTCTAATAACGAAGAAAGTGAACAAGCTTCAACTTCCTCTACGACAACAACTACATTAGGAAATGTAGAAATAGTTAATACCCAATTTAATAGTAGTTTTGGTTTTATACCATCTATTGGGCTTGATACTAATAACTTGGTTTCAGTTTTTAGAGGTGTTGGTAATAATTCGTCAGTTTGTGGCACACCTTTTTATAACAACGTCCCAAGCGATGCATTAAATTATTATTCCAATGGAATAATTTCAGAAAACTCGATTCTTCCGTCTGTTTATTCACAGTCGTCAAACACTGCTAAAATTTTGACCAATGCAAATGATACTTTTGCTATAGAAATCCTAGGTAATGGCGATAGTACTTTCAATTTTTATTTTATTCCACCTTTTAGTAATCAAGTAACTTTGATAAAACCTGTAACAATTGATGTTTCACCTGGGAAAACAATTGCAACTTTTAGTAAAAACGGTCTAGACAGCGGATACTGGTTTTTTGCGTATACTGAAAATCAAAGTGGACAAACTATAAAATCGTCATCTCCGAGAGAATTTACAGTTGGTAATACTTCATCTCAGACTTACAGCGGAAGTATTGAGGCAGAAATTTTAAATTTCAACATTGATGGTAGAAATGTTGGTGGAGGAGAAAGTCTTTCTAATAGTGATGTAATTACAATTTCATATATTACTAAAGGTGTATATGATGAAAAACCAAATACTACAAAAGACATTCAAAAAGATGATTTGGAAATCACTCTTACAGATAATGAACAAGCAAATCCAGGAGATTTGTTGGTTATAAACAAAGAGATTATGAAGGTTCTCTCAAAGGATAACAATAAATACAAAGTTCAAAGAGGCTTTAGTAATACAGAACCTAGGAAGCATTTAACTGGTGCAAGTGTAAAACAAATAAAGGATTTAGGTAGTAATAAAGTCAATAGCACCTATGCCTTATTAGTACTACGAAGTGAAAGTGGAAAAAAGTTTCAAGTGAGACTTAATGGTGAAATTATTAGCCATTCTTTTTCATTAAGTGGGTGTCCAA
>MDTD01104518.1_pt1 | contig 14504 bp, 21 predicted proteins | sample 811221 | NCBI WGS metagenome assembly MDTD01 (sample SAMN05326646, study PRJNA326480) | marine metagenome | isolation source: seawater | place: Pacific Ocean: South West | collected 2011
ACCGGGGTACTTTCGGTTGACTCGGCGAATGGTCGAGTGTCGATTTGCACGACGTGTCATCCCCACGAATCGTCGAAGGATCGACTGCCAGGGGATCTCGTTGGCAATCAGTTCTCGCAGCATCTTGCGAGCCTCGCCGGAGACCGAGCCCCACTGCCCCTTCTGGTCGCATTCTTTCACGGCGTCCTCGAGCACCTGCTTGACCTTACCCTTGACAAACTCACGGTCCTCGTCAGTCATGTCACCCCAACCTTCGTGGTCGTCCATGGTGCCGGGCATGCCCTCGCCTTCTTCACCTTCACCCTGTCCACCCTCGATGTCCTCCTGTGCATTCTCGTCCTTCATCAGGATTGCGAAATACTCGTCAGAGCTCAGGCCGGGTTCAAGCGATTCAATGAGGGCGCTCAGCCGGTTGTAACGCTCGACGTACTCAGGGGATGCCTTGGCCAGCTGGTCAGGTGTGAGGCTAGGATAGGCAACACCGGGGATGAGTCCACCCTCAGGTAGCTCGTCCTTATCAATCATCGAGTTGATGGCAAGGTCAGTGGCGTAATTCCAGACCTTGTGAGGATCCCGACGGCGGGTGGTGGTGTGCTCTAAGATGAGGTGCAAGCACTCATGCTTGAGCAAACCTTTCACCTGCTTGGCGGTGAGCCCTGCAAGGAAGCGTGGGTTCCACCAAAGCTTGATGTCACCATCCTTAGCAAGAACACCTGCGGTTGGGATGCTGTTCGTCCGGACCTTGGTCACGCGACGTAGGATGTTGCTGTAGAACGGCTCATCCCACATTAGCTTGACTAGGTGCGGGTCCAGATCAAACGCGGCCGCCGCCGCCTCTGATGCGAGGTGTGAGGGGTTATAATCGGTGGCGGTTCCTTTGTTTGCCATGTCGGCTCCTTTCCTTACCTTATGATTTATAATACCACACCTAGAGCAACATTACACGTTTTTGCATAAAAAAGGTATAGCAAAAAAATCATATATCAGCGCAGCTGGAAGTAGTATCACTAGCGCCGGTCCAAGCGTACAGAAACAAAGTAGCCAAGCTGCACCTACCCATATGTGACCTAGGTAGATACGATGCATCCCCAGTGCACCTAGAAAAAAGAAAATGAAATACGCCCAGAAAAGCCTAGGCGCATAATTTCGTTCATCCATTATACGGCTCGGCTAGCCTGTACAATCTTTACGACTTCCTGGCCTACGTGCTTATGAAGCTTTTGGATGTTGGGCAGGTTCTGCGTTGAGGATACCTTGTTCCACAACTGAATCATCATCTCGCCAGTCAGGGACTTAGCGAACTTTGACACGTTCTCTGCCTGTTCAACGGTCCACTCGTTAGGCTTGCAGTGTTCTGCCAGACGATCGATAACCGCGGCGACGCCGGATGCCTCGAGGTCAGAGCCATCAAGGACATTGCCTTCCAAGATATCCTCAGCGCGGATTACACGCTCGTAGTTTTTGACAAACTCGGTAAAGGCGATCCCGGCCTCTACACCTACGAAACCGCTAGATACCGAGAACAGAATCTCACTACCTTCGCCGGCGATGTTCTGTGGTGCCATACCCATGTGGACCAAAGAGTCGTTGAGGCGGTGCCAGCTTGCAGGGTTAGGTGCAACTGTACCAGGTTCTACGGCAGTGGGGTCAACCCTAAGGTGACCTGGGTTCTGGCGGATGAAGTCCATGAGGACTGCATCAATCTCGTGTTCACCGGCCCAACCAAGCCAGTCTTCGACTGTAGGTTCGAGGTCACAAACCCAGAAGCGACGTAAGAGCGCAGGGTCCATGTCGTTGACGTCGTACTCAGCACCATGGTTGACAGCTGCGACAATACGCGTGTCAGGATGCAGGCGATAAGGAACGCCATCCTTGTCATTACCAAGCTCTCGGTCAAGAACAAGCTGGAAGAAGGACTGCTGAACGCCTGGAAGCGAACGGTTAAGCTCGTCAAGCATCAGGACAACCGGTTCCTTACAGGCTCGAATGAACCAGCTAGGCATGCAGAAAGTCATGATACCAGACTCCTTCATACCTTCGATGTCGGGGTAGCCACCGACATCACCTTCGGACATGGTAGAACCACGTACGTCGATGAAAGGAAGTCCAGCCTCGTCGGCAATGGCTCGTCCAACGTGAGACTTACCGATGCCCGTAGGGCCACGCATAAGAACTGCGATGTCAGCTGGAAGGCTTCCGGCGATTTTTGAAAGGGTCTTGATATCCATTTTCTCTCCTTAGAGGTATTGTGTTGAGGTCCATTCCCCAACCACATTTATATAATACCACGAGTAGCGCTACTTTGCACGGGCTTGCAAACTTTTTTTCACTTTTTTCTTTAAATAAATATCAACTAATTTAAGTCTTAGTCGGGGACTGTAAGTTCTGGACGCATCGACATTAAGTTCTTTACATGCCCTTCGCCACAGTTTTCGGAACTTGCGTCGTGATATCCTTATCTCATCTTCAGACATTGACCCCCAACGGCCTTCATTAATCTTGCCACCTGAAACCCAGACATTCTTGGGTATGATCCCTGAGTCGAGCTCAGCCATGTTCTTTAAAGTATCTAAAATATCCATTTTCCACCTGGTTACTGAGGTGGCTCTGTGCAGCCTCCTGGTCACCTCAATTCCTATTTTGTTTTTGCCTGATGCCCTGTCAGGGACATCACAGCTCAGGCGTTTATTGTTTAAACCTGCTACTTAAAACAACGCTTGATAAACCATCACCCCCCCTATGCTCTCACCTTCTTAACATCACGCCTGTTAACCCAGCATAACCCGTTACGTGACCATTGCACATGTGCAGACTGGATACAACAAGCCAATACAATCCCTACGTCACCCCTCAACCTGTGTATCGTCCCTATCTTTTTGCCATAAGCTGAAAGCTCAACCAGATCGCCAACTTTCATTTTTCACCCGTAAACCATATATCCGATTGCATAACAGATGCCATAAAACACAATCACTGTCACAATTGGTTCCATTACTTTCTCCCCATAGGATACATGATATTGACAATGATAACTGCTAAACAAATAGTCATCGTGCTTATAGCCAGAGCAGTAGAAACTATCTCAAACATTATTTAACTCTGTCCGCTAGCTTGTACCAGTCATCACCGGTGAGACCAGTAGTTGGAATCACTTCTACAGTTCCTTGATGGACCAGGTTCATAAGGGCTACGAAAAACTCCGGTCCGGCGTACGCATTGCCGGTCTTCCTGGCAATACCATGAGCAGGACTAGCAACTCGATCTTTGCTGTATTCTTCTACAGGCGTCTTCAAGTATTCGATGATCTCTTTTTGAAGCTGTTCTTTTGTTTTTCTTGGCCTATCTTTGAATTCCATTATGCAACTCCTTCACAGTTAAAATAGAACCACCATAATACGTCAGGTGGAAACGACGGATAACCTAGCAGCCCCACCAAATACAGGTCAAGCATCTCCTGGATTTGAGTGCAAGTGTTCATCTATTTATCCTTCGTACTTGGTCATTCGGTCTACAATGTAACCCTTGTAGATATAGCCGTTATCGTGCTGGACATGAGCCATCGTACCGCCGTAATAAAGTTTTACCACTGTAAACTCTGGCTTAGAGCCCTTCTTTCGGTCTTTCATCCGTGGGCCTTCGTAGTAAACTCTATCTCCAACTTTGATTCTCTTGGCCATTTTGACCTCCCTTGTTGTGGTTTCTATCCTTTATATTTTTATAATACCACTACTACAGGAAATTTGCACGTTTTCAACATCATTATTTATTTTTTTGTTAATAAAGATAGTGAATGTAGATCTATTGATTGATTTCTCGATAGCCTTGCGCCGGCGTTCTTGTTCTCTTGCGTGGCCTATACTTACATACTTCTCATCGAAACTGTACATACCTGGATTGTTTAGCCTGTTAACGCGACTTTCAGCAGCACGCCTGTTCACTGCTGCTGAATACATCACTGGCCTGTCTTTAAACTTCCAGAACTTCTTGCAGAGAAATACACCCCACCTGCCGTCCGGCAATTCTTTTGCTTCCCACTTCATCGCAGTTAACTTGCAGAATCAATTTCAAAAACTATCAGTCCCTTAACTTCTCTTGATAGCGAATACTCATGATTCTCTAGGCTGTCTGGTGGATGGTAGTCCCCACCATAATCAACAGATAAATATCTAAACTTTTCATCCTTAAGATTTAGTCCGATAATCTCTGATATCCCGAACTCTGATTCTATACCTAGCTCTGTATCAGGTGAATAACTCTGAAGCTTCTCCATAAGCTCCTTTACGGTCATGTTGGTCTCTCCTTATTTACCCAAGCTTGACTTCGCTTATAAATAATAATCTTGTTAGATGACTGTATAAAATAATTAAATAGTATGTCGCTTGGAGACTTAGTAATGATCATCGAAGGCCCGCTGAAGGGTAACTTCGGAATAGTGTTCTACCCTGACTTTTGCTCTGGCTTTAGTGAGTATAGCATAGGAGTATTCATAATGGGAGAGTGTTGCGCTTTTTCACCCGGTGAGATTAAATTACTATAGACTGCAATACTTATTTAATGTCCAGGTCAATTCATGATCTGGCATTCCTCAAAGGAGCTTAACTATGAAAAAGCTCAAGAATACCACATCCAATACAGGATTTCTTGATAATCGTGACAACCTATTCTCTATGCTAGTTGCCCTAGCTAGAAGAAATGAAGGTGAACTAAGATTTACGCTGGAAGATATCGACAACGTCAGGTCTAGCGACGCAGTAGGTGTACTGTTCGACAGGAATAACCGTGAACTAATTTTAAGGGTACTAGAATCCGGAGCAACATCAGCCGGAAGCTTTATGGTCCACTAAGGCGACAGCATTTCTCTAATCTCGTATGATAGATTGCTGATAAGCTTCGTGTGCCTCTTATCCCAGTGACCGTACTTGTCACCTTCGTGATCAGGATCAGGATCACCTGTTGACAATAGCAATGCGTAATGCATTAGCTCGTGGACCAGTGCTGTATCAGCAACTGAAGAGCCTGGAAGTACGTGTACCCATATTACGTTAGGCGAAAAGAACAGGCCATTCACAAAAGATTCATCGAAGTGTTTGCCTGACGTGTCATATAAGTTCTTTACTTTCCTGGCATTCTGATCAAGCTTAATAACCATATTGTAAAGCCCAGCCCTAACCTTCCCCCCAGGGTCTCCAAACCTCTTGGCAAACTCTATATAAAACATATCAATGACCAGCCTTATCTCTTCGCCCGGAACCAGATCACAATCTGTCGATGATACAATGACGCCTGGCAGTCCAGGGACAGACACTAGATATGTGTCAAGCTCTTTTAGGTATTCACACTTAGATGTTTCAGAATAAAATATCTGTGGTCCTAAAGAGATGCGCTGAGGTGCATGATTAACAGAGCAATTGCTGAAACACATAAATGCGATGATAAGTATTATTGCTTTTTGAATGTAAACATTAAACGAAGTCATTATTATTACGTATATGAATCATAGTCTATTATCAGGTATGTCCCTAATGCTCATTATGCATACATGTATCTGGTTTAGTACAAACTTGCAATTAATGAGCAACCCTGTCTGGAAAGAGAGAAGCCTAGTCCTCGCAATCGTGCTTGCCATCCCAATCAGCCTTCTAGCGTTTTATTCAACAAGGTTGTTATATGACGGGCTAAATGGAACTGCATGGGGAGTGAGGCTAACTGCGTTTGGTATATCATACGTAACATTCCCGATCCTAACGTGGTTACTGCTTCACGAATCTATGTTCACCCCAAAGACAATGACATGCATATTCTTATCATTACTAATTGTTGCTATCCAGGTCTTTTGGAGATAATATCTTCTCTATATTGTGCCTGAATATATGCCTCGTCACACCATCAAGCATAATCTCATATACGTCATAAGGACTGTTAGGTGACCGACTAGACAGGCCCCCCGGCCTCCCTATAATCTTCATGACTATTGCAACCTGCCCATCACGCACAATTGATGTTTCACCAAAGAAATCATTTGAAGAGGGAAAGTTGCTTAATGAAATTCTCTCGTATATCTTAAGGCAGTCTACGCTATCATCAGCCCAACCGCCCAGCATCCACCCGTCATCTGAGTATATCCTTCCAGCGATTCTCAGGACCACTAACTCTCCCGGCCTGAATTCAGGAGCAAATTCTGTTATCACACTACCCATCTTGTATTATATATGTATGAGACTATCTTGGTAGGCACGCTTCGTCAATAATAGACATCAGATCATTATACATGCTAGCAGCATCAGACGTCAACATGAAATTAACCCCGTTACCAGCAAGGGCAATATCTTCCCAATCTACCTGCCTATTACCAAACCCACCGCTTGACGAGAAGGTGTAGACCTTTAAGTTAATGCCGGCACGCACTGCGTCCTCTACAACCTGCTCAGTTATAGGTCTCACCGGACCTTCAGGATCATTAGCATCCCTAAGAAATGATTGCTCTTCCTCATCGCTAAAAACGATTACAATCCTTTCAGAGTTTGGCCTCCAGTTAATGGTGAAATTTTCTTTTACAGGTACTGAGCCCGTATTTCTCCACCAAGCTGTGCTAGCTATGTCAACATTTGCAACACCTGATATGTTTCTAACTGATAGGTACAGGGCGTCTAGAAGCATCTCATTCCCCGTATCCATTCCCTGGTTTCCAAGTGCGGCGAATGATGCAAGGAACTGATCAAAAGGCATGATGTCAGAAACAAGAACAAGCAGCTCATCATCTCCTCTTGGGGCTTCTTTTGGACCAACAATAAGCCCCCACTGTAGTGGCTCCTCTGCTGCAAACTGTGCTGCGAACCTGTTTAACGCAATTTTAACAGCCTCTATCTCATCGTCCATTGAACCAGACCAGTCAACTATGAACAGTATATCCGTCTCCCTGATTTCCTCTCCGTAGTCAACAACACCGTCACAGTCGTTATCTGCACCATCACATATTTCTTCTTGTGGTGTTATTTCACCTAGGCAATACCCCGCCTCAAAAGCACCGTTCCTGTCATTTCCCCACACCCCACTGCTGCAATAAACCTCACCAGGCATGCATACACCCACAAATAGTGTATCAGGCTCACCTGTATAACACGCCTGTGAAAGACCTTCATCTATAGCCTGATCACAGTCTTCATCAAAGTTATTGCACTCTTCCTGCTCAAGCGCGATTCCGATACGTGGGTCACACACAGGTGGCTCAGGAATCTGAACGTATGTACACAATGAAGCGCAATCTGTTATTCTCATTTGTGTGCAATCAGGATCAACGCACTCACATGTCTTAAACCCCTGGCCACACAAAAGAGGTGGTTCTGCACACGGCATAAGGTTCCCTACGTCATTGATCGTGCAGAGGCACTCTAGTTGTTCGTCAACCTGACCATCACAGTCGTTGTCTTCACCGTCACACTCTTCATCAACAGGTTGTGTCGCAGTGCACGATATCCAGTTACCACCGTCACAAATCTCAAGACCACGGCCACATGCCGTCTCACACTCCCTAATCAACTCTTCGTCAGTTGTACCGTCGCAGTCGTTGTCGATGCCATCGCATATATCAGGCTGAAGGGGACCGCACTCATCACAAGCATTCCTTTGCCCCTCATCTATATTACCATCGCAATCGTCATCTTCAAAGTTACATCGCTCTTCGCCTGGCTCTGCAGCATTACACTGAACCACCTCACCCTCTACACATAGCCCTACACCAGAACCACACGCGGTCTCACACTCAAAGAATCCCTCATCGATTAGATTGTCGCAGTCATTGTCTTCACCGTCACAAGTTTCAGCATCACACGGCCGGCAAGGTAAGTGCCTTAAGCTTCCCTTGTCACATATGATCTGTTGCCTACCAAACGTCCCATCCTCTAACTGACACTCAAACCATCTAATAAATTCACCGCTAGTACCAGGAGGGCACTCCCACTGAGTATAGCATTCGCTTTGTGATATTATTTCAGGCGGGGGGCAACTAGGATCAGAACCATACACACAAGGTACTTTTTCATCGTCGCATATCTCTACGACGACTTGCATCACATCTATACTTTGCCGTGGATTAGGTGGGCAATACCATCGCTGTTCATCGCAACATTGCGGGTAACACTGGCAGTACGCCTGGGTTTCCTGTATCGGTGTCTGTGCGCAGCGCTCTTCCCTAGTTATCTCAGGCTCAGGAGGCGGAGGGGGGCTCCAGTCTATAACGTAGGCATCAGGTTGTAGCTCTGCGTCATTTGTGACTATTCCTACTAGCCTAGCATCAGGCTCACCCTGTGTGCCTTTATCCTGTGTGCTATCTTTGCATGAAAATAGGAGTAAAGCAAAAAAACATAGTAAAATTCTCAATCTAAAACCCACAGCCTATAATAATAGTTATGTGGCTCTAGAATAAAAGTTAAAGAGCTAGCAGGGATTTTGCCTATAGTAGTCTATAAGATTTATGATCCTGTGTATTTCCCAATCCTCACAATCCTTGTATGATCTACCCATTTTGCTCTTTACTCTCTCATAAAGATGTGCGTAGGGATTTCTCTTTTTTAGCCTAGGGTGGGGTGGCAGCTTACCTTCAAGCTCAAGGCCAGCAACTTTGACTGCCTCCCTAACTAACTGCACATACTCAGGTGAAAGAGGCATGACCCTTTGGCTCCCTTACTAGTACATCTATTCTGTCACACACGTGCTGGTGCTCATCTGAAAATATGCAGTATGATTGTCTAACCCAGTACCTGAGTGCTCTTACAGTCAGCATGCTGGACACATTTTCCCTTAATTTAGACACCCATTCTAGTATCTCTTCATCGCTTGTGCCGCCTAAGTCGTATGGGCACTTGCCTGCTTGGACTATTATTGGTGGGCTTGTGATATCTGGTATCATGATGCAAATCCTATCTTTCTAATATCCTCTTCAGGAGGAGTTGTCTCGACTATCTTTTTTGGAGGTGGCTCACCCTCCCTGAAAGCTACACTAGTGTCGGGCCTCTTTGTTGACTTTAGCCTTATCCTCTCAAATTCAGGATGGACAGCCTTTAGTTGAGCCCTCAGCTTTTTAACCCTATAGCTCTTAGGAGCAAGCATTCCAAAACTGATGTCACGCTCCTCCAGCGCATTGAACACGGTAACAACCCAATATTTCATGAATCCTTTCCGCCATCAATAACTCTTAGCCCAATGGACTCGATCTTTTCTTTCTGTGCCTCTTCGGCATAATCTTCGTAAGCGCCCTCGACCTCTGAGGCAAACTCACCAAACCAATCCTGCCTATCTAGCGCATACATTAAGAAAGCTATAGTATTAACTGCGTTAAACGGATCTAATGATCCGTCTTCAGGTGGCTCTTCGTCGAGCGCAGGAACGTAAACCTCAACTCGGTCAGGCCTAACAACAAGAGCCCCATCAGTTCCGGAAAGAACTAAGTTACTTACTGACGAATTAATCTCGATCATTCTGTTCTCCCAAACATATTTTATGTAGCCTCGCAGGTGATATACTGGACATCTGAAATATCGGTACCTTTCGCCAATCAAGAACCCCAGCCTTTTCTAACGCATGCGCGACCCACTCGCTACAATACCATTTATTCTCGCTCTTTATCCTTATGTTAAAGACATGAGAAAAAATAACTCCAATCCAATCGTATCTTGCACCTTGAGTTTTTTTAAAAAAATCCCAAATGTCTCTTACTTGCTCTTCATTTACATCAAACTCTACAGTGTCCCACTGCCTATCATTAAAGCAGTCATGCTCTATAGCAGCTATCCTTCGTAGTGGCTTGCGTTTCATCCATGGATTCCCCTGCCTCACGCCTAGCCAGTTTCCACACGGCATTATCATCTCAACGTGTGTGTATACGCTGCCGGTCCACCAAGATATAACCCTGTCAAAAAAACCATACCGTATTTTACTGAATGCTATTACAACTTTCATCTACATTATCTCAAGCCTGACCTTACATACTCTAAATAATGTTCTACAAGAAACACCTGCAAATATTTTTTGCTATCACGACACGCTAGATACTGTAAGTGCCTCATGCGAAACTCCTCGGTACCTCCCTGAAGGTGTTAAAATAGTAAAAATAAAAGACGGAACGGATGACTCCGTTGTTGTAGTCAGCACGATAACACCTGACGTGTCATTAGGGGGTGATGGCAGCCCCAGCTTTTCCCAATATGTAATGTCAAATATCCCATCTGGATTTTGAATTAGCGTCCCTTCTTTCCATGTCCGTGGATTATCTACCGTACAACGTATCAATTTTTTTCTTCTTCTCAAGCTCTTTAGCCTTTTCAAGTTGCTTTAATCTAGACTCACTAGCTACGTCAGCAACCCTTCCAAAAATATAACACATCGTCATCACAAACAACAACGCCATCAGTATGTCATTGTACATTTTTTAGCTCTTCTGCTTTCGATAATTCGTCTAAGAACATAGAGCATATCTTGTTCCTGGCAGATAATGACGATAGGTTCAGTTGATCTTTTGCAAGGCTTGAAAGAACACCTGCAAGTATTTTTGAAATTTCAAACTTTGACATTTCTAATGAACGAAGCGACTGCGTTTTCATTTATCTCTCACTTTCTTTTTATGAAACTCAAATATGATGACAGTAAACTTATAACTGTGGGGTGGTTGACCCATCATAATCGGTTCAACACTTACTTTTTTCTCTACAATATCCCCAGACGGATATGTTGTCATTATATAAAGGCCTACAATCGCCTCAGCTATCTTTATTGCAGGCTTAACAGCATCACCCCTATACACGACTGCAGCAGCCCCAAAAATCTTTGGGCACTTATCGTGTGTAAATAACATAAAATCAGCAAACCCCAAGACGCCCTGCATGTTGTACCCTGCACTTGGCTCACCACAGACGTTCACGATGCTATTAACTGACAGTTTTGGTTTTTTGTTGGCCTGTTTTTTTGGGGCAGCAAAAGAAGAAACACAAAATGCCAGCATGAAAATGGCAAATATTAGTGTTCTCATTCCAGCCTCATGACCTTATCTGCCCTGTGGCTCTCTAGTTTCCCATCATCAAACTGAATTGTAATGATAAAGATGTGTTCCATGGTTGCGCCAACCATCCACTGATTACTCTTTTGTCTCTCCATTCCAGAAACAACGCCTTCGCGTCCTATGTTATCGAATAGAGAAACCCTATCGCCTACTTTTATCATGAGGATCCCTTAATTTATTAGTTAATTCTAATAATATTTCTGAGGTTGTATTGGTAAAGATAAAAGGAAATATAGAATGAATAAGCAGCATGAAAACACACAGGGATAACTTAGAAGCAAACCTCAAAGCAAACGCCATGTGCTGAAAGTAAGACTGGTTCTTGGAATGAGGGTGAGATGTAAACAACTTAAGCACAATTAATTCACTTCACAATATATACGCTGACCTAACGCTTAAGATAAACACTGAATCGTTTAAGTCATTCCACTCCTTAATAACCCTATAGGACTCTGCAACAGGCAACCTTGGGGTGTCATCGTCAGAGAGCATAGATTTCATGCTGTCCCACGCCCTAGAGGCCAGATCCTTTATCAGATCTATAATGGGAGAAATAACTGTATTATAAGCTAAACTTAGGCCTTGACCTATTTTTGATGTAACGGTAACCATTAACTCCTTAATCGTACATAAGACGCCTGGGGCAGCGTTTATAAGGATCCTGTACACAAACAAGACTGCAGCTATGATTATGAGTGTATACCCTATCCTCTCCCATTGTGTATTTTTCCATATGACCGTGTTTCTGTCTCTGTCCATCTGTTTTTTAGACCCTGCCCTGGGGGCTCCGTAGACTTTTTCATGATGTGACATTGACTTATCATCTGGATCCCTAACGGCATCCTTGACAACTGTGTCTGCGTGGCCAGATGGTAACTTGTCAGGAACCCCATCACCGTCTGCGTCGATGATCTTATCAGTATCAAGCTGCCGCGTCTTTATTTCCCAATCCTCCGGATCACGGTCCCACTCTTTGTTTTTCACTCTCCACGCAAGTACCTCAGCCTTAGTAGGCTCACGATAAGGGACAGCCGTCGCATCTTGACCAAGTACATCAGTGTTTGCTTCCCTACCTAAAGTCATTACGAGCTGACTCTTTGCAAGTTTCTCCATCTCAGCTGGTGTTTGCTTAGCCTGGCTCTGTAGCTTATCGTAGTTAAACTTATTCTGTCCAGCTTCTTGGACGCCTGCCTCAACGGCCAGCTTAAGCGCTAGCTTGCCCTCTTCGCCCAGCTCTTGGAGGGCGTGGTATTGCTGGTTGTCTATGTGCTTTAAAGCTTCCATAGGTGCAGAGTCCTCACCTGGACCTGATGCTGCAGGATGAATATCTAGTGCGTCACCACCTGCTGACTTTCGATCTTGCCCACCACTAATCATCTTCCCTATCATCGATGTGGGCATCTGGTTTACGAGCTTCATCCTCATCTTTTCATCTGGCTCAAGCTGTCTTCGCACTAGATCCATTGCCATAGCTGCAGCTTCTGGTGATACATTTTTATCCTGAAATATGGGGTGAACTTTTCTAGCGTCCATATAGGGATCTAAGGGATTATCTTTGGCGTAGCTTGCATTAATACCCCTGCCTTCCTCATACCCAGGCTGTCTCATAAGTGCTATTTTCCAACTTGGGGCGTTTGGGTTATCTCTAGCATAATCCTTTGCCCTCTTTTCAGCCCTGTATCTTTCCCTCTTAAACTGTGTTGCCGTCCTTGCTAATACTGACTTCCTTACTGCATTTTGACTAGGGAACCCACCGCCGCGTGTAATCGCATCAAAACCAATTGCACCTTGTTCGAGCAATAAAGACATGTCAGTGAGTGCCTGATCTGACTCAGCAAAGCCCTTTACGAACTTTGCTACATTCTGCCCAAAGCGACCTACATGTCCGCCGGCTGCATTATCTGCTTGCTGTAAATAGCTATCCCAGTTTGTCAGCAAGAAATAACCAAGTGAGCCCGCGCCTAACGCGCCAAGAAGATTTGTCATTGTACTAAGGGCAGCATTCGCATTTTGCGCGCTTCTAGCTTTTTGCATCTCCTCAACTGCAGCAGCAAGGGTTTCCTCTTCTGACTTTAGTTCATCCATATTGCCTTCGATATAATCACAAGGGTCTGCGAACCCTATGGATTCAAAAAACCTAGCAACATATGACAAAAACCCTTGTGAGCCAACATCTGACTTTGCCTTCATGGCGCCTGAATCTAGACTGTCTTTTGCACTCTTAGCGCCTGCTTCTAGCTCTGCTAGAGCCGATACGGTTTCACTAAGAAGCCTTGCTTCTCTAGCCTCAGTAAGACTATTTCTAATCTGTCTTCGTAACCTTCTTCTTGTCACTCTCATAATAAAATCCTTGAACTGATATTAAATATTGTCATTGAGTCGTTAATATCATTCCACTCTTTTATAACCCTGTATGCCTCTGTAACCGGTGCCATTTCATCATCGCTACTGAACATTGATGATAGGCTCTCCCACGCAGAAGCCGCAAGGTCTCTTATATAGTCAACGACGGGCTTAACAAAACTATCATACAGCGATGATATTCCTGACGCAATACTTGATCCAATATCAACAATAAATTCTTTTATACTGCACAACGGGCCAGGTACCAGCTTGATAAGCGCCCTGTATACCAGTAAAAGACCTGCGGTTATGACCATAGCCTTCCCAATAGAAAACCATGCCTCTGACGGGTTTCCGAGTGAGGGTATTGATGCAATGCCTGCAGGCGCTGTCATCGCCTGGGGAACTCTTTGCATGACATCTTTTATATCGGCGCTCGCCTGTTGAGAAACTTCGTTTCTAGTATCAAGTAAATCCTCAACCATCTTCCTCTCGCCAGACGTAAGGTCCTTTAGTTTATCAAGCCCTGCGTTTGACAGCACGAACCCACCGAACCCGGTCGCATTTATAAGCCCTGGATTCTTGTCAATCCACCTTATGGCTCTACCTAGCTCAGGAACCATATCATCGATGTGCTTAATTTCGTCACCCAATCCAGCAAGTATTGCCCCTGGCTTTGATGTGAATAGTGTGTGTTGCCCCGGGGCGCTCTTAGGTATCTGCCTTATCCTCTCTGCAGCTTGAGCAATCTTTCCCTTGACCCAGCTACCCTTGGATTTTGTCACTTGCCTTCCAACCCTGTAAGCTTTTGCACCTTTAGCCATGCCACTTATGGGCTTTATAAAAGGGAGCGCGCCGACTAAGTTTAGTAAGACATCCGACCCCGAACCTGAGCCCTTTCTGTATGCGTCAATTGACGTTGCTAATTCAGGCCACCCTGATATTCCTGTTGGATCAGCGAGCTTCAGAACTTCTAGCGCAGGACCGCCTACCTTGGCTGCTCCCCTTGTAATATCGTCCTGGTATTTCTGGGCTTGCCTGTATGCCTCTTCCTCACCTGCACCTGCCTTTTTTGCTCGAGCAACATGGTAGCCATAAACCTGGGGGTCGC
>MDTD01063268.1_pt1 | contig 14500 bp, 14 predicted proteins | sample 811221 | NCBI WGS metagenome assembly MDTD01 (sample SAMN05326646, study PRJNA326480) | marine metagenome | isolation source: seawater | place: Pacific Ocean: South West | collected 2011
CAGCCATCGCCGAGGAGGGCGGTTGCGTATTTAACCCGGGACCACTCAAGAAAGAGGCCGCTCCCGCAGTCTCACCCAATGTGCCCAAGGCCTGCGTGACTTGCGGTGAAATTTGTGCAACCAATTGGTCCGACTGTCGCCCAGACACTGAGCTCACCGCAATCCACTCGGACACAGCAGGTGCCACTTTCTGGGCAGCATCACGTATCCACGCGTCTGATACAGAAATACCTGTGAGTGAAGGAGAGGCCTTTACCCATTGGGCAATAGCCGACTCCAACTCACGCTTCAGCTCAGTAGTGCTGAGTGACGGGACAGATCGCAGCTCTGATGTGACAGTCAGCGCAATGTTTTGAGCTACTGCGTCAATCGAGACGTCGGCACGCTTAAACTCATCGCCTTGGCTGTTAAGCCAGAGCGCTATCGAAGGCTTGACAACGTCAACGATTGATTGGCTTAACTCGGCAGCTGACGCGCTAGACTGCGCTCCGCCAGCGACTGAGGCCTGCAACACTGGCTTGATATCAGCCGCTAACTGCTCAGCCAATTCGGCCGGAGAGGCCCCAGAATGCTGGGTAACAACCTGCAATGCAGGGGTAATGAGTTTACTGAGGGTATCGCCCTCCGGGCGCGTTACTGGCTCACCTTTTGAATCAGCTGTCTGAGACAATGACTCGCCTCCGGCAGAGGTAGCCCGATCAGCTTGTGTTTGCTGGGTCGCGATCCACTGTGTGATCGCCCCCGCAATAGCTTCCGCTAGATCAGTGGCACCAACCGGGGTCGGTGCCGAATCATCCTCTGCACTCGCGAAAACCTGGGCAAGCACTTCCTCCGAGAGACCAGCCTCTTCAGCGAACTTCATCACAGCGAGTCGCTCGGCAGGCGCACCCACTACATGCAGATCAAATTCAGGCAAAACCGTTGTAGCAATGGGTTCGGGCTCAACTGCACGTTGGGCAGCTACCGCCGCTGCAGAGACGCCGGCGCTCGCTGGAAGCGCGGCTCCTTCTGAATCCGATGTGACCGGCAACCCCTTGCCGCCCGTTTGGGCTGCTTGCGCCTGCACGGACGCTGCAAGAGTTCGCTTAAACGCCATTCCAGCTTCGCCACTAGAGGCAGATTTGGCCCCGGAAACCTCTGATTTCCCTAGGTTTCCTAGCAATTTAGCTATGTCTGATCCGATCTGGGAATCCACAGTTCAATCACTTGTTACGTTGTTAACTGATGGTATTTAATGCAAGTCGCGTGCCAAGTCTGACCTGACATAACTTTGAACCGCCCATTCGTCGATAGAGTCAACCTCAAGTCGCTCTCTTTCGGCTCTGCGGGTATCCAATACCTGCTGCTGCAAATGCTCATATTTTTGCAAAAGCTGCGCTGTTCGGCTGTTTTGCTGCTGAGCATGGCTCATCAGTTCCCGGATTTCGATGAGTTGCCCCTCGCAGTTATTGCGCAGAGCATCCAGATCTGACAGAAAAGACTTCATAACGCGCCAGTCATCGACTTCTCGCAGCGTGTTGGCGTGAAGTCGCTTGCGGAAATACTGCTGCCGCTCAGCCACTTTGTCGCGGTTGGCCTCTGTTTCCTTAAGATGCCGCCGCAACTCGGCCAGTCTGCCAAGCTCCTGCTGATTGCGACGATGGTATTTCAAAACCAACGGATCCCACTTAGTGCCCATGCTGACCTCGGGCAACGATTTGTGCCATCGCTGCTGTTGCCTGCTCCATTGAACACGATTCCGTGGCACCTTGACGGAGGAACTCCAACATCATTGGTCTAATCGCAATGGCTCTGTCCAATTCAGGGTCAGTGCCCTGCTCATAGGCTCCCACCATGATGAGATCGCGATTTGATTCATAGAGTGACCACAAACGTCTGAAATCAGTCGCCATTTTCACTTCGTGAGCACTTAAGACCTTAGAGGCCAGTCTTGAGATTGACCCACGCAAATTAATAGCCGGGTACACCCCCGTATCTGCGAGCTCTCGTGACAACATAATCTGTCCGTCAAGTGACGCACGAGCCACTTCTACGATGGGGTCCATCCCCTCTTCATGCTCAGAAAGTACGGTATACACGCTGGTGATCGTGCCCTGACCGTCACCGGGCCCACCTCTCTCGATGAGTTTTGGGAGATCACTGAAGACGGAGGGCGGATAGCCCTTATTGGTGGGTGGCTCGCCGGTGGCAAGGCCAATTTCTCGCTGGGCGTGTGCGATACGTGTCAAACTGTCGCACAGTAACAGTACGTCTTTGCCCATATCACGAAAATACTCTGCGACTAGGTGTGCCACCTCGGCGGCTTGCCGCCGCATAACCGAGGCACAGTCTGAGGTCGCCAAAATAACAACTGCTTTCCGAAGACCCTCTGGGCCGAGACTTTCGGCCAAGAATTCTCCCGCCTCGCGACCTCGCTCGCCAATCAAAGCAAGAACGACCACATCGGCGGTGGTATGCCGGGTCATCATGCCCAACAAGGTGCTTTTGCCAACTCCTGATCCCGCAATCAGGCCAACTCGCTGCCCCTTGGCCAGGGTCAGAACGCCATTAATCACCCTTACACCAACGTCGAGAGGGGTCGACACAGGCTGCCGATTAAGAGCAGGGATATTTCTCCCAAAAAAATTGGCAACAAACCGAGGATGCGTGAGCGGCTTCCCGTCAAGCGGATTGCCCAATGGGTCGATAACACGGCCCAGTAGATGAGGGCCCACCGGGAGACCGACTCGACTGTTCACCAAGCGTATTCGGCTCTCTCGAGACACTCCGACGGTATCGGAAAATGGAATGAGTTTGAGGGTCTGGTCAGAAAAAGCCACGACCTCGGCCGGCACATTGGGTGCATCCGGATCATCTGTTTCGATCTCGCACATGGCGCCTAAAGGTGCCTGCAGCCCATCGCACTCCACAACATGCCCAGCAACATGTCGAATCTTGGCCCATATCCATGCATCAGGTACTGACATCTGAGGCCAATTTCGGTCCGGTTTTGGCAACTGCTCGCCCTGTGAGCTCGGATTCATGGCTCTGATAGCTGGTCCGGGAATTGCGCGACCAGTTGCTCTCTGATCTGAGCAAATTCGCGTTTCAACATACGATCTATCACGACCTGATCGAAGTGAATTGATATATCGCCGTCTGATAATTCGGGATCGACTCCTAGCGAGACAGGTTGGTCCACCAACATGGTCTCGAGTTCGGCAAGCGACACCAACTCAGCCATGGCTGGCGATACCTCAATTTCTACCGGCACATCCTGCGGAAACTCCACCGCCTCCAACGCCTTGCTTAAGTACTGACGAAATATGTTTTCGTTGAACCGCAATGACTGTAGACAAACAGTTTTCGCGATATCCAAAGACAGATCGGTGACAACTGGCCAGACGTGAGGCAGTGCCGCTATTTCACTGCGGACAACCTCATAAAATCTCTCAGCCAAAGCTTCCCGTGTCTGACTCTCCAGGTTCGACTGGCGTATCCCCTCGGCAATCCCCTCTTGGTATCGTGCCTCCAAGAGCTGATCAACATCGACGACCTCTTCCAGTTCGGCGTCGTCCTCCAACACCTCTGTCTCGCCCTCAATCTCTCCAGCTGGAGGCTCCTCAGTTTCTGTGGGGACGTCGTCCGTATCAGCGTCGCCACCGATTGTCTGCCAGTGAGCCTCCTCAAAGCCCGAGGAGCGCGTTGCATACTCACCGCCAATAGACGCTTCGCTAAAAGCTTTCGCGCGACGATCAGCCGCTAGGAGTTCATTTAACTCCCACACCACTGTTTTATCGGCCTCAGACAAAATCATCTCCACGGCCGGCTAGCACCAGTTCGCCCGCATCAGACAGTTTTCGCGCAATCCGCATGATGTTCTTCTGAGCATCCTCAACATCTGAAATCCGCATTGGGCCCTTCGATTCCATATCGTCGATGAACATTGCTTTTGCACGCTGCGACATGTTGTCAAAGAACTTGTCGCGCGTTTCCTCACTCGCACCCTTCAATGCCACCATCAGCAGATCAGACTCAATATTTCTCATCATCACCTGAATCGCCCGATTGTCGACCATAGATAGGTTCTCAAAGGTAAACATATTGTCTTGTATCTGAAGGGTCAGATCTTCATCTAGCGAGGAAAGTGACTGCATCACCGACGTCTCGAGATCGACCTTTACGAAGTTCATGATCTTGGCTGCCGTTTTCACACCGCCAAAACTCGATGACTGGGCCGAGGAGTTACTTGAGAATTGCTCGGACATGATTCGCTCAAGCTCTTCCATTGCCGATGGCTGAACGGTCTCAAGCTTCGCAACTCGCTGCATCACTTCGGCACGATTGTCAGGTGGCAGAAAGCTCAGCACATCCGCAGCCACATCGTACTCAAGCACCGACAGAATGATTGCAACCACCTGAGGGTGCTCGTTGATAATCATGTCCGAGATGGCGCGCGCATCCATCCAGCGCAAAATCTCTAAGCCCTTAGTGGAGCCGCCTGGGAGTATGCGACTGAGTACAGTACTCGCTTTATCATCACCGAGGGCTCGTTTCAGCACAGATTCAACGTAATCAGTGGTGCCGAGACCAAGGTTGGTTTGCTGCTTGATCGTGCCGACAAAGTCGTCGAGCACTGCGCTCACCGTTTCCTGAGATAAATCTACAACACCCACCATAGCTGAGCCTAAAGCCTGAACCTCGCGGGGGTTCATGTAGCGAATGATGTCCGAGGCCTGCGTCTCGCCCATCAGAAGCATGATGACTGCAGCCCGCTCGGTGGTAGTCATCGTTTCCAGCTCTTCGCGCACGAAGTCAGGAAGCTCTTGTTCGCTTTCGCTTGTCGCTAAATTTTTTGCTGCCTCTGCCATCACTAATCTCCCCTATACGGGCTTGATCATCTTCTTCAATACGTTGGCTACACGACCCGCGTCCTCAGCCACCAGCAACCGAACCACCGCCACCTTGTCGTCATAACTATTGGCAGTATCGAGCATGTCTGCAGAGATTGCAGATTTCTTCGGTTTGAGCTTGGCCTTGATCTCATCAAGCGACTCGCCTTCCTCAAGTGCCTTTCTATCAGCGATACTTAGCTCGCCATCAATCAGCTGCTCTGCCAACAGCGCGTCGTTTTCCTCTATTTTTGGCATGTAGACCCTGAGCACTGGTGCGATAACCAATAGGAAAAAGGCGACCAACCCAATAGAGGTCATACCATGCCGGCCCCACTCAATAATGGCCGGATCCTTGTGCCACGGCAGCTGATAGTCCTGAGGTGGGTCGGTGAAAAACGGCGCAGATGTCATAGTCAGGGAATCGCCTCGAGCTGCATCATAGGGAAGGGCGGTGATCACTAACGAACGGAAGCGTTCTATTTCATCATCCATGAACCGCTGTAGCTCAGCACTGGGGATCGGCGCCATGGACGCCGCAGCAGTCTCTAACGCAACGTCACCACCTTCTGCTCCACTCGCCTGGAGCAAGTCAGGCGTAACGGTGGATTGCTCATCAAGTGAGGCGTAATACCGCCGCTTTGCCAAATCACGAAGCGCCTCATCGTTGATGATGACGCCCGCTGTCATAGACGTTACGCGGCCCGCCTGTTCCTTGACAAACAAAATCTCTTTATCCAACTCGTAGTTACGTGTCGTCTGCTCACGCTCAGTTGTGGCGGTCTCGGTATTGACAGGGGTTTCTGCGACCTCACCCTCAGGTACCACTTCGGGCTGATCCGGCGGGATATTAGTCGTTCCCCCCGGGACGCCTGAGGCCGCTATTCCTGTTTGCGTGTCCGAGGTAATCACTTCGGACCGGATCTCAGGCCCGCCACCCTCAACATCTAGATACTGCTCGCGGGTGGTTTCGCGCTGGGTAAAGTCCATTTCCAGGTTCACAACCGTGCGCACATTGCCGCCACCCAGAGCAGGGATGAGCAACTCCCGAATGCGCTCTGCCAGCTCAGCTTCACGCTCGGCCTCGAAGCGGGCGTTATTTAGTGCGGGCGTTCCATCCTTATCCGCATTGCTACCTGTCAGAAGATTGCCGTAGTGGTCTACCACAGTCACATCCTGAGTGGCGAGATAAGGCACGCTGGCGCTGACAAGGTGGACTATGGACAGTACCTGAGCGGGATCTACCACACGCCCCCTATAAGGCTTAACAATGACAGATGCCTTGGCTGGTTGCCTATCCCGCACGAATACACTTTGCTTCGGCGCGGCTAGGTGAACCCTGGCTGTCTCGATAGTACTGATCTCGGATATGGTTCTCGCCAATTCTATTTCGATAGCATTGTTGTACTTGACCTGCTCCATAAACTGACTGGTGGTCATCGAACTACCGTCCGCTAGAGAGCCCATGCCACCTTCCGCAGCAGCGCGGGGAATTCCCTGTGAAGCCAGAAAGATGCGAGCAGCTTGGAAGTCATTCTCTGGCACCTCGAGCCGGCCCGTCGACTTATTAATTCGCACGTCATAATTAGCGGACTTAAGGGCCTCGAAAGCCAGTTGTACGTCTGCGGATTCCATTCCATCCGAGACGCTCCTGTAGGGCGTTGACGTCATCACTGACCAAAAGATGAGCACTACCAATAAGGACAACAGACCGATAATGGCCGGCATAGCGCGCTTTACCGCAGGCTGCGCCATGACATCTCGCACAGTTGGCATCGCCACTGCTTGATTGCTTGGGCTGGCACTGGCCTGCTCCGCAGGCACAGACGCGTTACCGCTCTCAGCTGGCGGATTATTGCCTGAACTGATTTCGGTTGCTGAGCCCTCTATTACTGCGCGATCTTCGAGTGTTGCTTCCATTATCGATTACCCCTTACTCCTGCCTATGACTCAGACAGGCATACTCATAACGTCTTGATACGCTTTCAGCACCTTGTTGCGGACTTGCAACGTCGCCTCAAACGCAACAGACGCTCGCTGCGAATCAATCAACACATCGGTGACGCTGACGTCACCGGATGCTTCGAAATTGGTCTTGGTCTCGGCAGATTGCATCTGAGTCGCATTGACCGAGCGAATCGCGGCCAACAGGTCCGAGGCAAAACGCGATTGTTGTTGCTCATTACTGATTCCTAAAGAGGCATCGGCAGCACGACTATTGGCAAGCTCTGCCTGCCGTATCACGTTCATCACACCCTGCATATTTGTCTTGTCGATCATGACGCACCTATTGATGAGAGGCTGTCGGGCTCCGCCGCTTTCAGCTTCTGTAATTTATGCCTGAGGGTTCTGGGGCTGATTCCCAGTCGCTCTGCTGCTTCTTTCTTTGAGTCAGTCTCCTGAAGCGCTGCTTGTATCAACTGCCATTCGGCCTGCTCTTTGGCAGAGACCAGGTCCTGATCAGATTGGATGACGGTTTGCTGACTACCTGGACGATGGGCGTCAAGGCCCAGATCTTCTGGCAATTGCGGAGGCATAGCGGATGGCGAAAACTCCAGCGCATCAAAATAAATGTGATCTGGCTGAATCACATTGTGTACAGCTAGGACTTTTGCGCGGCAAATCACATTATCCAGCTCCCTCACATTGCCCGGCCATGGATGGGCAAGCAGCTGCTCGATGGCTGATTCTTCAATTTGCATGCTGACACCAGCAATCTGCTCGGAAGCAGCGAACGTTATCGCCAGCTGGCGAATGTCCTCAGGTCTCTCACACAGTGGTGGAATACCAATATGGAAGGCGTTCAAGCGGTAAAGGAGATCTTCTCTAAACTCGCCTCGCTTAACTAAATCCACAAGATCACGGTTTGTCGCTGCAACTAAACGGACATCGAAGTCCGTTTCACGTGTGCTGCCAATCCGCGCGGCTTTTCTCTCCTGAATAACACGCAGTAACTTGGGTTGAATGTGCAGCGGTAGCTCGCCGACCTCATCCAAAAAGAGTGTGCCTCGATGTGCCTCCTCGAAAATCCCAGGCTGGTCTTTCACAGCACCGGTAAAAGAACCCTTAACGTGACCGAACAAGATGCTCTCCACCAAATGTTCTGGCATTGCTGAGCAGTTAAGCGCAATAAAAGGGGCAGATGCTCTGGAGGAGGCGTTATGTAGGATCTGCGCCACCACTTCCTTACCTACACCCGAAGGCCCAGAGAGCAAGGCGGTTACATCCACTTGTGCAACACGCTGAACAAGCGCGAGCATCGCTTTACTCACTGGGTCACTAAAGACGACCTGTTTGCGCTGGCCGCGAGAGGGGATAGAAGGGTTTGAGCGAGACGAGGGCCGCTCAGCGGACTGCGAAACCTGTTGATGCAGCGTACTGATCATCCCGCCGATAATGCTGCGCCAATCTGATTGCTCGGAGTAGGTCTCGAAGACTGCTAAACCATGAGCACCCACGAAGTGAGCAAGCTTTACATCGCCTTCGGGAATGAAGACACCAATGGTATCGCGCGCGTGCTGTAGCACTTGCGTGAGGTAATCACCTTCTGCAGCCCACGCGGGACCAACAGCAATGCATGACGGCGCTCCCGCGCCGAAACGCTCGGAAAAGGTGTCATTGGCTTGGGTAATAGAAACGAGGGATTCCACCGCGTCAGATCTAAGACATTCCTCAGGAAAGCCTGTTCCTCGCACTGCCAGAACGTTGAGGCGCTGATCTGTCGAAGTGTTTGGTGCCACTGCTTTGCATCCCAATTGCGTGCAGTGGTTATAGCAAGGTAGAGGCCATCATAAGCAAAACAAATAAAAACAATTACTTATGATACTTTCGGTCTGCCAAAGCCTGGTTATTTGACACATTTGTCAAATTATTGACAGCTTGGCGTCACCTTCTTGCGATGTTCAGCCTACCCATCTTTTCGATAAGCGTTGTGCGCTTGACCCCCAACAGCCGCGCAGCCTCGGAAATGTTGCTATTCGCATCTGCGAGAGCCTTTTCGATCAGTTGTCGTTCGAAATCCGACACGCGATCCTTTAATGATTCGTGAGCAAGCTGCTCCGAAGCAGGCGATTCAGCCGCTGTGATCCCCAACACGCGCGCTAGGCCATCCTCATCTCCATCGTCGCTTGCGTTAGCGAGCAGGACCGCATGGAAGTTTGATTCACTGAGCGTATCGACCTTACCGGCACCATGCGAGTCAGCTCCCATGAGTTTCACCATTTGTGGCGGAAGAAAATCAAGGGGTAATGTGTAAAGGTTTACGGTCTCGCCCGGATACAGCGCCGACAAACGGCGACAAAAATTTTCCAGCTCACGAACGTTACCGGGCCAATGATATGCCTGAAGCAAGCTAATCGATCGCGCATTAAGCTTTATCGCCTCACCCTGAAGGGCGTAGACCACTCTGAAATGATCGAACAGCTCAATAATCTCCTCGGGGCGATCTCTGAGGGGTGCTACTGTGATGGGTATCACATTGAGCCGAAAAAAGAGGTCTTCACGAAACTGTCCGGCCTCAATTAGAGATTCAAGCGGTTTATGTGTGGCAGAAATAATCCTCACATCAACCGGTATCTCTTTTCCCGAACCGACTGGCGTCACTACGCCCTCTTGCACAACTCGTAACAGCTTTGCTTGCAAATCTGCGGGCATATCGCCGATCTCATCAAGTAACAATGAACCGCCATCCGCTAACCGCATTCTTCCTTGATAACTGCTGACGGCACCCGAAAAAGCGCCTTTCTCGTGACCAAACAACTCGCTTTCCAAAAGCTCGTTCGGGATGGCGCTGCAGTTCACCGCAATAAAATCACCCGACGCTTCTCGCCCGGACAGACGATGAATCTCTCGCGCAACCAGTTCCTTCCCTACGCCAGTGGCACCGCGCACCAATACCGGGGCATCGGTAGTGGCCACCCGCTCGAGGTGCTCGAGCAATTCGCGCGTGACAGCGCTGCTACCGATTAAGGTCTGGTGCGTCGCCATAAGCAGATTTGCAAGCCGTTATTCACATGTACTCGCAGCATCTTTGGCGGTGGCTGGCTTGTCATCGGCAAGATCAGTTTGAGTTGAGATTTCGGTCATGTTTGCGCCAACGATTATGTCCGAGTTCGCAACTGAGGTGTTACGTCGTCGCGAATGACTACTTCCGGCACCAACGACGACAACCACATTCGCTGGGACATCCCCCGCATTGCCACCTGATTGGGTGCGAGTGGTGACGCCTTCTTGTTCAAATTTTTTACACACATCTTTGTAGGATGCGCCGGCAATCGTCTCTGAAAAAGCACTGTGAGAATATAGCGCCAGTAAGACTGTTATTGATGCTATGAAGTTCAGTTGCATGCAGGTCCAATCTCCACGACGACCCCAGCCTACGCACGCCCGTGTTCGGCTTAGTGCTGATCAAAGCGGCTGCGACGATCATCATCAAATTAGGGCGGTTTTTCACTTACCTTGTGAAAGTCTTGCTGGCAACATACTCCAAGCCAAAAAAAGCGGCAACCACACTGATCAAGGTCACCAAAGGGAGGCATTCCGATTTGACTACCCGACGCTATATCGGTTCCTTGTTTGAACGATCCTCCCAACATAAAAAAGCCGCCAGACGACTCAACACTTTCTTATTCCTGTTGATCTCGCTGAATCTCGTCGCGATTACACTGGAATCCGTGGCCTCTATCAGAGCCTCCTGGGCGATGGAGCTACAGGTGTTTGAATTAATCTCGGTCGTTTTTTTCTCGATCGAGTATGTACTCAGGATCTGGACGGCGCCTGACAATCAGGACCTAAAGGGTCAAACGCCACTGCGAAAACGGCTCGGCTACATTTTCAGCTTCACGGGGCTAATCGATCTGGTCGCCATTCTGCCGACGCTCCTCCAATTTATTTGGGTCGGCGCAGACCTGAGACTCCTCCGCGTCATGCGCTTGGCAAGGCTGCTAAAGCTCAGCCACTACACTACAGCGCTCGAAGATTTAGTATCCGCTATCTACTCAGAGCGGCAGGCATTTGTCGCCGCGCTATATCTGATGGTTGTCGCCTTGTTTCTTTCCAGTTCGTTGATATACGTGGCTGAGCACGACGCACAACCCGAAGCCTTCCCGTCTATTCCGGAGACTATGTGGTGGTCGATCGTCACGCTGACAACAGTGGGATACGGTGATGTGTCGCCAATTACCGCGGGAGGGAAACTAATCGGTGCCTTCACTGCCATCATGGGCGTATGTACTGTGGCGCTCCTGACAGGCATCGTCGGCGCAGGCTTCTCCAAACAAATGTCTAAGCAATATGCGGAGTTTGAGCACAAACTCCGGGAAGCACTGGATGACGGCATCATCTCGAGCGAGGAGGCGGAGGAAATCGAGGAGCTCCGAGAGCGAATGGGTCTGTCAAAAACTCAGGCCGAGGAACTTGCCCACCATCTCATAGAAACAAAAAGAAGCAACGGGGCGGTGTAACGCCGGCCAAGCGCAGACAAGACAAACGCGAGAATCGTTAGCCAGTGTCCCTAAAACGGAACATCACCGGCATCAACTGGTAGTCCGGCTCAGCTTCAAGGTACTTTTGCTCCATTTCTGTCCACCGACTGGTGCCAATACGCCACCTTAAATGGTCATCGAAGCCCGCTTCGGATTGCCAATAGGACATGGCGACAACGGCGTCTTCCTCAAGGTCCTCTGCGACGTAAATCCAGTCGCAGGCCGGTGCAGCCATTGTCGCCTGTGCAACGACAGAGAAATCAGCGAGAAATGATGCTTTATGCGCCTCTCGGACCCGGTAAGTTGTTTTTACTATCAAAGCCATTGATCACACAACCCGCTTAAAATATGGCAAAAGTGTAGCGATGGTTTCACTGTGTCTCAAGCTTGAGCAAGAACTTAGTTAAACGCTGCAGACGAATTCAGGGGGCCAGCCAGTAGTCCTCTACCGCAATAAACGGCAAAGATGCATCATTAACGCCGAAGGCCTCGCGCAGAACAGTCAATGCTCAGGCGCTTGACTCTTTATCACCTCGAGCATGGCCATCATCCGCTCGTGTACCTTATTAACCGCCTTGAGTGGACGCACCATCACCTTAAATTCGACGATGAGATTGTCTTTGACTTGAATCAGGTCAATCCCGTTGACGTGCACGCCATCCATGGTGCACTCGAACTCCAGCATCGCGTTGTCGCCATCGCGCACCTCCCGTACGTAATGGAAGTCGGCATCAAACACCTGACCCGCAGCGCTCAAATACAGAAAAGTGATGTCACGGCCCTTCTGCGGCGTATGAACAACTGGTGACCAGAATACGCAGTCCGAATGGAGCAGATCATATAGCCCATCGGTGGTGCCCCGAGCCATCATGTCATGCCAGCGATCAATTGCATGGGGCGTGTTAGCGCTCATCAATGTCTCTCCTGGGGTGTCTTGTCGTGACGATCCGTTGGTGCCCGCATATCGACAGGCTGACCCGTATGAAGGTCTTGCTGGGCGGCCAGTCGCAACTCATAGGCTCTCTGGCCGCGCAAACGATCGGCCTTGCGTACCTGCATATGATATTTCCGTCGCTTATGCGCGGCGATCAATCGCTGGAATCGTTCGCTGTCCTGTTCCCCCGACAGCCACGCTTCGACCTGAGCAATATCAATCCCCAGGCGATAGGCAATTCGCGAAGGGCGGATTCTGTGGACATGAAATTCAGCTACCAGATCAATTTGCTGATCTGTCGTCAGCGAACATTCGCAGGCATACCCCATCGGCGGGTTGGGACTTCGATTATCGGCAGCTTGCATCGTTCCTTCCGGTAGCCAGTTGGGCGCCCTGTGTGCGCATTCACTCAGGATGCTATGGGTATTGTGACATAGCACTTGTCACCATGATCCTGAGATACTTAAGACGTCGATCAACAGGATTTTTCATGTCACGCCGCGTTAAATAGCGCAGACGTTGGCATCAGGTGCCATGGTAGCAAAGGAAGACTCAGTCCCGTGACCCAACAACGGCTTCAGAACTCGCACTCGCTCCGCAGAACCAAAATCGTCGCGACGATCGGACCTGCCAGTCAGAGTCAGGACATGATCGGGCGCCTGCTGAGCGCGGGGGTGGACGTGTTCAGGCTGAATTTTAGTCATGGCGCCCAAGCCGATCACTCACAGGTCGCGCAACACATCCGGCGTCAGGCAGGACATCACGGCCGGTACGTAGGCATTCTGGCGGACCTGCAAGGTCCCAAGATTCGGATTGGCGGCTTCTCTGAAGGTGCCGCGATGCTGCAGGCCGGCGACCCCTTCCAGCTCAGCCTGAGCATCGCGCCTGATGCCGGTGATCAGCGTGGCGTGTCCGTTGAGTACGAGGCACTCCCTGCGAGCGTGGCGCAAGACGACGTGTTGCTGCTTGATGATGGTAAATTGCGACTCCGAGTCGATGATGTCAATGACACGGAGGTCGACTGCACCGTAATCGTTGGCGGCAGGCTGAGTTCTCGCAAAGGCGTGAATAAGCTCGGCGGCGGCCTGGCGGCCCCCGCGCTCACCGAGAAAGACCTCGATGACATTAGAGCGATGCCCAGCATCCAGCCTGACTTTGTCGCAGTGTCCTTTGTATCGAGCGCGGAGGACATCACCTACGCGCGACAACTATTGGCTGACCAGGGACTCAACCCGGCCATTATCGCGAAGATCGAGCGGGCGGAAGTGGTGGCCGATACAGAACTGTTGAACAGCATTATCGATGCCAGCGATGGCGTGATGGTGGCGCGCGGTGACCTCGGTGTCGAGGTAGGCGACGCACAACTGATCGGTATTCAGAAGAATCTCATCTCGACGACCCGTAAGCGAGACCGCATGGTGATCACCGCCACGCAGATGATGGAATCGATGATTAACAATTCCATGCCAACACGGGCAGAGGTCTTCGATGTTGCGAACGCCGTGCTGGACGGCACCGACGCCGTGATGTTGTCGGCGGAGACGGCGGTCGGCGAGTTCCCGGTGGAGGTCGTCACAGCGATGGCGGATGCTGCGCTAGGCGCTGAGCAACATCCAGTGGCGCGCACATCAAAGTACCGACTCGATCGCGAATTTTCCTCGGCGCAAGAAACGATTGCACTATCGGCGATGTACGGGGCGAATCACTTTCCAAACATGCGCGGCATAGCCTGCTTAACAGAACGAGGCACTACGCCGACCATGATGTCGCGCCTCAGCTCGGGGCTGCCCATTTTTGCGCTGAGCCGACGCGCTGACACGCTGCAGCGGCTCGCTCTCTGCCGCGGTGTCATCCCCCTGTTTTTTGATTTCACGGCTTTTTCGTCAGAAGACCTTGAAGCCCGGACGCTGGAGTTCCTTATTGATGGCGGCTTCCTGTCGCGGGGCGACTTCTTATTGCTCACCATGGGGAGCGCACACGGCCAGACTGGCAAGACGGATATGCTGAAGATCCTGCCTGTCGATTGACCTTCGAGCCTGTTTTTCGGCTCACAGCCGACACAAAAAATTCATCAGCACGCTGTCTCGAGAGTGCTACACTGCAGAAGCTGGTGATGCCGGCACGCTTTTGAAGAGCCACTGTAGTCTAAAGTCTGCGGTCTTGTTCCCATTAAGCGCAGCTGCCCGATAGGGCATAAAACTTTTGTAAATACA